>JADMIO011482756.1_pt1 | contig 97097 bp, 72 predicted proteins | sample 8958161 | NCBI WGS metagenome assembly JADMIO01 (sample SAMN16585339, study PRJNA669376) | soil metagenome | isolation source: Crop rotation soil | place: USA: Cullars Rotation, Alabama | collected 2011
GCGACTTCAAGTCACGTGAATTCCAAGCTTCGGATCCCACTGTGCTGGAAAGATTGCGCAGCTCGCGCATCTGGAAATTACTGACGAAGAGCGCCGCATGTTCGCGCCGCAAATTGCCGACATCGTCACGTATGTTGAGCAGCTCAACGAAATCGATACCGGCGCAATCGTACCCGCGCTGGGTGGATTGACACCCGAAGGCGAGCGCACCGAATCCTCGCGTGAAGATGAAGTGCAGCCGTCGCTCGGACAGGAGACGGCCCTCGGGCCCGCGCCGGATCCGGCGTCCGGTCATTTTCGCGTTCCGAAAGTCATCGGTTCATGAGTTCATGAAAACTATCAAAGAGATTACCGAGGAACTAACAAGCGGCGCGACGACGGCGCGCGCGGTGGTTCAAACTGCGCTGGACGCAGCCGAGACATTAAACGAAGAGCTCAATGCTTTTCTGCAAATTGATCGCGATGGTGCGCTGGCGCGCGCCGATAAGACCGCTACTGGCCGTTCCCTGAGTGGAATTCCCATCGCTGTCAAAGACAACATCTGCGTGCGCGGAATGCAGACGTCCTGCGGCTCGCGCATTCTCGGGCCCTATCCACCGCCATACAACGCGACCGCGATCGAAACGCTTTTGAGCGCCGGGGCAGTCGTTATCGGCAAGACCAACTGCGACGAATTCGCGATGGGTTCTTCGAACGAAAACTCGGCGTTTGGGCCGGTCAGAAACCCCTGGGACACATCGCGTGTGCCGGGCGGTTCATCCGGCGGATCGGCCGCCGCGGTCGCGGCCGGCATCGTGCCGGCGGCACTCGGGTCCGACACCGGCGGCTCGGTACGCCAACCTGCATCGCTCTGCGGTGTGGTCGGCGTCAAACCAACTTATGGGCGCGTGTCGCGTTATGGTTTGGTGGCGTTCGGCTCGTCGTTGGATCAAATTGGGGTCTTCGCCCGGCAGGCAACAGATGCGGCGCGAGTGCTGCAAGTGATTGCCGGACGCGATCCTCATGATGCGACGACAGCTGACGTCCCGGTGGCCGACTACATCGGAGAAACTGAAAAGAACATCAAGGGTTTGAAGATTGGCGTTGCGCGCGCCTTGCTCGGCGAAGGGCTGGATGCCGAAGTCAGGGACGCGATTGAAAAAGCCATCGAAGTTTATCGCGGACTCGGCGCTGAAATCGTCGAGGTGGATTTGCCACACGCAAAGTACGCGATTGCGGTTTACTACATCATCGCAACTGCGGAAGCTTCCTCAAACCTCGCCCGTTACGACGGCGTGCGCTACGGCTTCCGCGCAGAAGACGCTCCGGGATTACGCGACATGTATCGCCGCACGCGCGATGAAGGATTCGGTGCGGAAGTAAAACGGCGGATCATGTTGGGCACCTACGTCCTGTCGGCCGGTTATTACGATGCTTATTATCTGAAGGCGCAGAAGGTGCGCACTTTGATCAGGCAGGACTTTGCCACGGCTTTCGCTTCCTGTGATGCAGTGCTGACGCCGACCGCGCCTACTCCGGCGTTTCGGTTCGGAGAAAAGGTCGACGATCCGCTCGCGATGTATCTGAACGACATTTACACCGTGACCGCAAACCTTGCAGGCGTTCCGGGAATTAGTGTTCCATGCGGCCTCTCTGCGGAAGGTCTGCCGATCGGATTACAGTTGCTGGGACCGTATTGGAGCGAGGGCACGCTGTTTCGTTTGGCGCATGCATATCAGCAAGCACAACCCTTGAATGCAAAACCGAAAGTGCATGCGTAAGATCGTTGAGACCCGCAAGGGCTGAGATGAAATAGCCCCGACCGTAAGGTCGGGGTTGTTGTTCGACATGAATGAAAGGGGTCCGAAAGGATCGATACTGAATCTTCGATCATGCCGGCCCTCCGGGCCTAATTTAACTTGATGCCTTTGGTCCCCGACCTTACGGTCGGGGCTATTTCATTCCGGCGCTTCGCGCCTTTGACTTCATTCTCCAAACTTCTCGAGAAAATCCGGAGAGCGGCGTCGCAGCTCAAGCCACTCCTTAAACAGGCTCGGCGTTTTGATCCACACAACCAACCAGTCCGCGACTTCCTGCTGCTCGGCCCTCTGCCGCTGATTCAAGCTCTTTCGTCGCGCGTTTCGTTCTGCAATTTGTCTCGCTTCGATCGCAATTGAGCGTAGGCTCTGCGCATTCGAGTCAGACTGAATTCGCTCCGCTTCCAGCTTCTCAATTAGATCTTCAGCCTGCGTGAGTGTTAAAGGCGCATCGGCCACAGGCTGCACCTGATCGCGCATTCTCTTCTCCCGCCAAAGCGCGTCACACTCAATCACTTGCGGGTGCAGCAACTGGGCGCCTTCATCCGCCAGCACTCGGGCAATTGCGGCGGGACTGCCAGTCGCACTGAGCCCAAAGCGTTTGTCTAACGCTTTCTGAATCTTGCTGAGTTCACGCGCGCCCACCGCCGGCCGACCCAACCTCCGCCATGCGTCGACGATGAGCTGCTCACGGGTGTTAGGCTCAACTCTCTTGGGTCTTTTGGGGCGCGTCTCTTCCATTGCCGATGCAGTCAGATTAGAATCGGTTCCGTAAACGAAGCTTGCGTTACTCAGGCTACGAGAGTCAATCACATGCGAAGCCGCTTCAAAAGCATCTGCCGTCTGACTTTAATTGCGTTAGCTGTTGTTGCGGCAACAGGCTCGGCAACTCATGCACAGGCACAGACGACCCTGCGCCGGATTGAAGTAGTCGGACTTCAGCGGCTCTCTGCGGATCAGGTTATCCAAACCAGTGGCCTTCGCATCGGAGAGCCGATAAGCCCCGCACAAATTGACGCGGCGCTCGATCGGTTGATGCAGTCAAAGCTGTTTCGCGGTGCGTCCTATCGCGTGCAGATAGCGGATGGCGATCTAACCGTAATATTCCAGGTAGAAGAAAATTCTCCCGGGACTCCCCCGACGGCTTCAGAGATGTTGGGACAGGTTCGCTGGATCGACAACCGGGTGTTGACCGCCGCTGAACTCTCCACGGCTTTTGGCATTAAGACCGGCGAGTCCACCACTCGTGCAAGAATCGAAAACGGGCTTGAGGCCGCGCGCAAAGCCTACGCGCGTAAAGGCTATGTCGCGGCGCGCATCACGGAACTTCGGACTGTTGACGCAATCACTCGCCGATCGAATTATGATTTTACCGTGCGGGAAGGTGCCCAGTATCGGATGGGCACTCTCACAATTAACGGCCTTAACCCGGCGGACACGAAGAGCCTTAAAGCAAAGTGGACGATGGCCGGCGGCGCGATTTTCGACGAATCGTATCTTGAACAATTCAAACAAACCGCGGTGCGGCCGTTAGTGACCACGTTGACGGCACGAAACGGCGCGCGCTCGAAGTATGATTTTGAAACAAAGCCGGACGCCCAGCGACTAATCGCGGACGTCGTAATTAATTTCAGATGATTGCCGAACTCCTCGACGAACGCGCGGAAGAGCGCGCTCGGTCCCTGCTCACAAAAGTCGCCGCCGAATTCGAATCGAACCCATTCATTCCGTATCGCTGGTTGAGAAAGGGAGACAGCCAAACGCTGGGCGGTTACCTCGTGCGCGCGCGCATGCGTGATCTCACCGCGGATGAAGAGCGACTGTTTGAAGTCGAGCCCGGCAGCCAGGTACTCGCGCGCTGCCGCTGGCAAACAGACCGCACACAGCATCCAACGTTGGTCTTGTGGCACGGACTCGAAGGGTCAAGCGGCTCGGCCTACATGTTGACCACCGCCGAGAGGGTTTTTCAGCGTGGCTTCAACGTCGTGCGCATGAATGTGCGCAACTGTGGCGGCACCGAACACTTGACGCCGACGCTTTATCACGGCGGACTGACCAGTGACCTGCGTGTCGTCCTCGAACAGCTGATAAGCGACGGGCTTTCGCGGATTGTAGTGATTGGTTTTTCGCTCGGCGGGAACATGGTGCTTAAGTTCGCGGGCGAGTACGGCAACACTCCACCACCGGAAATCAAAGCCATTGGCGCGGTCTCGCCGTCAATCGATTTAAGCGCCGGCCGCGACCTTTTGAACCGGCGCCGAAATCTTGTTTACCAAAGAGACTTTCTCTTTTATCTGAAACGGCGTATCAAGCGAAAAGAGAGACTGTATCCCGATCTTTACGACACTTCCGGTTTGTATCGTATTCGCAGCATCGAGCAATTCGATGACCGCTTTGTCGCGCCCAATTTTGGTTTTGATGGAGTCGACGACTATTACCGTAAGGCGAGTTCGCGTCCCTACATCGGCCGGATTCGCATTCCCACATTGATTATCCATGCGAAAGACGATCCGTTCGTTCCCTTTGAGCCGCTCACCGATCCGTCAATTGCGGCTAATCCATTCGTGCTGCTGATGGTGACGGAGCAAGGCGGTCACGTGGCATTTTTCTCGGCGCACCCGAACCGAAACAATCGCTTCTGGGCCGAGAGTCGTTTGGTGGAGTTTTGTCAGTTGGCGGTTGATTCTTCGGGCGAAGAACAAGCATCAAGAGTGGCATAGATTTTTTGGAGTGCGGCGACCTGTCGCCGCCTTTGCGGGCGGACCAGAAGATCGCAACTGCCCAAGGACTTAGTACGAAGCCATCCGAAAGCGGCGACAACCACCGCACTCCAAATAACCGCGCCTAAGAATAAGCCACAAACTCCTGGCTAGGGCACTACTTCTACCTGGTTAGAGGTGGCTATTGCAGAATCACTTCTCGATCTTCTTCAGTATCCGATCAGCCTGATTGCGCGCGATGAGCGGCAGGTGCTCGTCGGTGGTGAGTTCTTTCAAGAGCGGTACGAGCTGCATCGGATCGGACAGGCCGTTGCGGCGATAAAGCGATTCCAGTTGGTTGAGCAGGCTGGGTGCGTTGAGTGGCTGGTTCTGGCGCGCCACATTGATGTCGAATACAAAAATCGCCTGATCAGCCACGCGCCGGTATTCCTGCGCCAGGCTCCAGGCGCTGGTGTTGCCACTCCAGTTGAATTCAGCCGTGCGCTGGTGCTTCCCGTCATCCATGCCCAGCTTGTAAGTGCCGAGGTGTGAAAAGTCTTTCGAAGACTGATAGTTTTCCGTCGAGTCGAGAAAACTGAGCGCACTCCAAAGCTGAAAGATACGCCCAATTGCTGCAGTCGATAATTCGATCGGCTCGACCACCGGCCCTTCGCCTTCCCGATTCTTAAAAGTTATTTTGCCCCGGCCCAGCGCGTCGTGCTCGATGACGATATGGTTAATCACGAATTTGGGCTGCGAGAATTCCCAGGTGTAATGCGTGGCGTCGGGGGGCTTCTTGTTGTCGCGACGCGGGGTGGTTTGGCCCGCGGGCGGCGCGCCCTCCGCAGGGCGATCGTTGCGCTTGGTGTCCCCCTGCGCAAAACACACCAAAGAGGACGCCGAGAGGATTAGCGCAATGAAAGCGAACCGAAAACTGCTTCTCACCATAGGTTGATAATTTCTAAAGGAAGTGGGGAGAGAACGCAAGCTGGGGAGCCGCCGCTACCTAAACACTGGCCGTCCCGCCCGTGAATTCACGCGCAAGGTGCGCGTGCCACAAGCCGCTATTCAAATCTTACTGAAACCAGTTTCGACACGCCGACTTCTTCCATGGTCACGCCGTACAGCGCGCGCGCGGTTTCCATCGTGCGTTTGTTGTGGGTAATCACAATGAATTGCGTGTTAGCGGACATCGACACGACTTTGCCGGTAAAGCGACCAATGTTCGCTTCATCCAGTGGCGCGTCGACTTCGTCGAGCAGGCAGAAGGGCGCGGGCCGATAATGGAAAATCCCCAGCACCAGGGCGAGCGCGGCCATCGCTTTTTCGCCACCTGAAAGCAGCAGCACATTCTGCAGCCGCTTGCCCGGCGGTTGCGCCACGATGTCGATACCTGATTCGAGTTCATCGTTCTCGTCAATCAGGCTCATCTCGCCACGGCCACCGCCAAACAGTTCGAGGAACAACGCGCTGAAGTTCTGATTAATCTTTTCAAAAGCGTCGCGAAAGCGTTCGCGCGAACGACGCTTGATCTCGCGCAGCGCCTCTTCCGTCGAAGCAATGCCCTTGGTGATGTCGTCACGCTGCGTGGTGAGAAAGCCGAGCCGCTCTTCGTTCTCCGAAAGCTCTTCGAGCGCCATCATGTTGACCGCGCCAAAGTTTTCCAGCCGCTCGCGCAATTCTTCGGCACGCGCCCGGCCGGTTTCCAGCACGAATTCCGGATCGGGGACAAGCTCGCGCGCAATTTCTTCCAGGCTTTGATTCAATTCGTTGGCGCAGGACTCGCGCACGAAATTCACGCGGGCCATCGCTTCGGCGCGCTGCACTTCAATAGCCGCGCGAGCATCACGCGAAGCCGCAGCATTACGATTAAGCTCGGCCAGCTCGTTGGCCATCGTATCGGCGCTTTCACGGGCGGCGGTGAGTCGGGCCGACGCTTCGGCAATTTGATTGTCTTCGCGCGCCTTTTCTTCATCAACCATCGCCGCCAACCGATCAATCTCGCCGATCGAGGCGCGAAGTTGCTCGAGCCGGTCACCGGCTTCGGTCAGCTCCTGATTATGCCGCGCAGCTCGTTCGACCACGTCCTGGTTTTCCGACAAGAGCCGGCGCAGATCCGATGAAGTCGAGCGGCGTCGCTCAGCCGCTGCGGCAGCTTCAGTGCGTTGCTGGTTGAGCAATTCACTTTCAGCTTCAGCGTCGCGGCGAATCGCAGCAATTCGGTTGGTCGTTTGCTCGATCTTTTCCAGGGTCAGCTGACGCGCGGTCTGCGCGGTTTCAGCATCCAGGACGGTTTTTGTGCGCGTGGCTTCCAGTTCTCGCTGTTCCTGCGCCAGGCGCGCAGCATCATCAGTGACCACGCGCATGTGACGCTCAGCGCGCTCCACGTCCTGATGCAACGTGTTGGCAGTCAATTCCAGGGCCATCGCATCGCGCTCTTCACGCGCTATCGACGCATTCAGCAGCACCACTGATTCTTCCAGCCCGCCCATCCGGGAACGCGCATCTTTAGCGGCGATCTCGGCTACTACCAGGTCGGCTGATAACTCACCGGCGCGCGATTCATATTCCCGCAGCTCGCGTTTGAATGTGAGCAGGCCCGCGCCTTCTTCCAGCGCGCGGCCATTTCCTGCGTTGACGAGTTGTCCGCCGGCCACCCAGTCACCATCGTTGGTGACGAACATGTCGCCGGTCGCCAGCGATAAGCCGGTCGCGTCATCCAGCGTCGGCACTACGCGCGCGTTCATTCGTTCCGGCAGTGTGCGCTCGAGCAGTTGCAGCAGCTCTTTCGGCGCATTCAGAATGTCACCAATCCGTGGGCCATCGATGCCCACCGGCGAGTATTCGCGTCGCGTCGCGGCGCCGGCCGAAACATGAGTGAATGTCGCCACTGAAGTCTCATCGCTGCCGCCGTGCAAACCCGTCACCAGGAAAGTGGCGCGGCCGATATGGTTTGTCTTTAGCCACGCGGCGGCCCGAATCGCGTCGTCAGGAGTCGGCACGAGGATCGATTGCAGGGAAGATCCAAATGCGCCCTCGACTGCACGCTCGTACTCGGCATCGACCTTGATCGAATCGGCGAGCGTGCCAATCAGGTGAAAGTCTTCAACTTCATTTGCGGAAAAAGCTTCCTGCACGGCTAACGAGTAATGAGCACGCCGCTGATCGAGTTCTTTAAAGCTTTCGAGCCGCGCCAGCACGCGCGCGTGGTCATCGCGCACTCGTGTCTGTTCAGCGTCAGTGTCCGAGACGCGTTCGTGACCTTCGACGACAGCTTTGATCGCCGTTTCGCGTTCAGTCACCAGCCGTGCGAGTTTTTCGCGTGCGGCGCCTATGGCGTGGCCAATTCTCACAGCTTCAGCGCTTCGCTCCGCATGCGCCGCCGTAGCACGCTCGCCTTCACGGGCCAGCCCTTCAGCCTGCTGGGCCAGTTTCTCGAGCGAACTTTCCAGTTGCCGCGACAGTTCGAGCAATCTCTCCGCCGCGACTGTGTGATTCATCAGCTCGGCCCGGGCCGTCTCGATTTCATTTTCACCGGCGGCAATTTCAGCCAGCTTCTGAGCGTGCGTTTCTTCCGACGACCGCAACACCGCTGTGGTTTGCTCATTTTCAGCGCTGAGCGTGCTGTCCAGCTGCTGCAGGCGTTCGAGCTCAGATTCGATAATCACGAGCCGCGAATTAAGTGCAGTCAATTCTCGTTCGAGCTCGGTGCGGCGACGGGCGAGCGACTCGACCTGCTCTTCCTGGTAAACCCGTTCGCGAATGCGACGGTCGCGTTGCAATGCGGCTTCCGCGACGGCGGCGCGCACCTGGGCCAGATCGTCTTCGAGCGTACGCGCGGTTTGCGTGGCCACGCGACTGGCTTCTTCGCGTTCGCCCAGAGCGGCGGCGAGCAGTTCCTCTTCCTGAGTCGCTCGATTCAATTCAGCCTGTGACTGTTCGAGCAAAGCGCTCAGGCTTTGTTCTTCGCCGACATAGACGCGACGCAAAAGCTCGCGCAGTTCCTCACGCAGAATGCGATAGCGGCGTGCTTTAGCGGCCTGGCGGCGCAGGCTGTTCACCTGGCGCTCAATCTCAGAAATGATATCGGAGACGCGGCTCAGATTAGAGCGCGCAGATTCCAGTCGCGCTTCGGCGGCGCGTTGGCGCACACGAAACTTGGTAATGCCCGCCGCTTCTTCGATGATGGTGCGGCGATCCATCGGTTTGGCGGAAAGGATTTGACCGATGCGGCCCTGCTCGATAATGGCGTAATGGCCGCCGGATAAGCCGGTGCCGGAAAACAGATCCTGAATGTCCCTCAGCCGGCACGGTCGATCATTCAAGAGATATTCGCTTTCGCCTGAGCGGTAAAGGCGGCGCGTCACCGAAATCGATTCGCCTGGAGCAAACTCCAGCGCCAAATTTCTTCTTTGCCGCCAGTGTCGATGATGATGCTTTGTTTTTGCCGATGTAGGCGTCGCTTCCGTAGCTGACTCGGTTGCTGTCTCTTCAGGCCCTGACCCGGTCGCCGCTATCGCTTCCGGTTCTGACTGCGCTGCCGGTTCCGACACTTCCGGGTCTGCCGCATTCAGCTCGGGTGCTTCGAAGATCTCGTCGTGAGTGTCGATTTGCTCTAACGTCGAATCGATATCTTCAATGTCAGGTTCGTGTTCGACCGTTTCGTCGCGCAGCAGGTGCAGCACGACTTCAGCCATGCCGCTGGGTGGACGATTGCGCGAACCTTGAAAGATCACGTCTTTCATCTCGCCGCCGCGCAAGTGCTTGACGCGTTGCTCGCCCAAAACCCACGCGATGGCGTCGGCTACGTTACTCTTTCCGCAGCCATTGGGCCCGACGACCGCAGTAATGCCGTCACCTGTAAAGGCAAGGTCAGTATGGTCCGCGAAGGACTTGAATCCTGTGATTTCGAGGCGTTTAAGCTTGAACATCGGTGACCGTCATTTGATGCGGGGGGTGACGGGCATCAACGTGACTTTTCGGGTAGGCACTATAAAGGCACCCCGCCCACATGTCAACAAGAACGTGAGCTAACTGCGTTTAATTCACGGAAAATCACGATCTTAAGGCGAGTCAACCGGCCACCGGGAACAGTTTTGGAGAAATTGTGCAATTTCGGTCGTGCGCCTCAGGAGGCCGCCTTCTTCTGCAACATCACGTTTATGCCGCGGCGAATTCCGTCGAGATTCGTGGCTTCGTACTTCAATTGATAGCCCTCGATAAACACCGTTGGGGTGCCGGTGACACCCACCGACTGCCCCCTCTGCATGTCGGCCTGGACCACCTGATCGACGCGGGCGCTTTCCATGTCAGTCACAAACTGGGTGGCATTCATCCCAAGTTCACGCGCATAAGCAATGAACGCTGTGCGCGGATCCGGCGTGTCCTTCCAGGCGTTCTGATTAGCGTAGAGCCGGTCGTGCATTTGCCAGAACTTGCCCTGAAGACGGGCAGCCTCAGCCGCATGCGCAGCAATCAGGGCATTCTTGTGCATCTTCGCCAGCGGAAAATGATGAAAGACAAAGCGTACCTGATCGCCATACTCGGCCTCGATCTTTTTTAATTCCGGAAACAACATTCCACACGGCGGACATTGATAGTCGCCATACTCTTCCAACAGAACGGGAGAGCTGACTTTGACATTCGGCCGGGTCAAACCCGCGTCGTTGGCAGCCGGTTGCGGTGAAGCGTTCGCCGGCGAGGTCGACGCGCCGGGCTGCCCCGTACCAACAAAAGCGCTGTTGTTCGAACCGCTGTCATTCCCCTTCTTCGTGAGAAAGTACACAGCAATGACGCCGCCGAGCAGGACGACTGCGATGATAATGAAAGGTAAACTTTTTTTCATGATGTTCTACGAATGTACTGCCACGCGCGGCATTTCTTTTCCGTCTCCGCCTTCAGCCGGAGTCAACACGCGTAACGGCTCAGGCCAGTCTACGTTGGGGATGGATTTCGGGCCAACGCGGCCATCGCCGCCTTTGGCTTTCTCGCGCAGCGCCTTCAAAACTTTCTCGGGTGTGATTGGTACCTCGTCAATGCGCACGCCCACCGCGTTGTAAACCGCATTCGCCACCGCGGGCGGCACCGGAAGCAAAGGGCCCTGCCCCACTTCCTTTGCGCCAAACGGGCCATTTGGATCCGGGTCTTCAATCAGGTAAGTCTTGACGTCGCACATCTCCATCGTGGTGGGACTCTTGTATTCGAGCATCGACGGAAATTTGTGCACGACATTTCGATTGCCGCGATAAACCATCTCCTCCATCAGAATCTCGCCTAACCCCATGTAGACGCTGCCTTCGACCTGGCCCATCACCAGCATGGGATTGATCGACTTACCGATGTCGTGCGCTATCCAGACGCGCTCGACGGTTACGATACCGGTGGACGAATCGACGTCGACTTCCGCCACCGCGGCCGAGTAACTGTACGCCGGAGATGGTCCCACGCCGGCGCCTTTGTATCTTCCCGGTGAACGCGGCGGTGAGTACGATCCGACCGTTCCGATCGTGCCGAACTTTGATTCCGCCAGCACCACCGCTTCCGCGAACGAAACGCCGACTTCGGGATTCTCGACGTCAAACGCGCGGCGCTCCGCGAAAGAAACATTCTCAATCGGAACGCCCAGCTTTTCCGCGACCGCCATAGTCAGCAAGTCACGCGCCCGCTCAGCTGCTTGAATCGCCGCGTTACCGGTCATCAACGTGACCCGACTTGAATAGCTGCCCAGATCAACCGGCGTCAGATCGGTGTCCGCAGTCACGACGCGAATGTCGAAAGGATCAATGCCCAAAATCTCCGCGACGATGTATGCGAGGATCGAATCGGATCCCTGGCCAATGTCGGTTGAGCCACACATCACGCAAACGCCGCCCTGTCGATCCAGACGAAGCTGCACTCCGGACTGCGGCATGTTGTTCCAGTAAATGGGTAAGCCGGCGCCGCAGATGTATGACGAGCAGGCAATGCCGATGCCTTTTCGGTGTGAGAGGTGCGCATCCGTCCCGGCTGCTTCAGTTTCAGGCGAGACGTCTGCGTACCCATGCCACGAAAACTTATTCTTCCAGTCTGAACCTTCGACAATCTTGTCGATACAAGCCCCCAAACCCATGCTGCCAATCCGCAGATAGTTGGCAGTGATTGAGTTTGGTTTGACTAGATGCGATCTGCGCATCTCAGCGGGATCGAGTCCCAACTGTTCGGCGATTTTGTCGAGATGCACTTCCAGAGCGTACCGCGGCTGCGGCGTTCCGTGCCCACGCTTCGGACCGCAGGGAGGCTTATTGGTAAAGAGACGCGCGCCTTCAAATTTGTAACGAGGCACGTCGTAAGTCACCGTCTGCAAAGCACCGGTGTAGAAGGTGCTGGCAACGCCATAACTTCCATAGGCGCCGCCGTCGAGAAACGATTTGAAGTGCATCGCAGTGATGCCGCCGTCTTTCTTCACACCGGTCTTGATGTGCATCAGCACCGGATGGCGCCCACGATGACAGTAGAAGACTTCTTCGCGTGTGAGCGTGCACTTCACCGGGCGGCCTGTGATCATCGCGAGCTTGCTGACAATGACCTCGTGATTGAACGGATCACTTTTGCCGCCAAAGCCACCGCCATTTGGCGTTGCGATCACGCGAATGTGACTGGCGGCAAGCTCGAGGACTTTGGCGAGCGCGCGATGCACGTAGTGCGGTGTTTGCGTCGAACTCCAGAGCGTCAGCTTGTGATCTGAATCGAAATGGGCAACTGAAGCATGTTGCTCCATCGGCAGATGGGTGTTGCCTTCGTAAAAGAAAGTGTCTTCACGAACCAGGTCAGCTTCCGCAAAGCCTTCGTCCATCTCGCCGAACTCCAAAGAGACTTTCTTATGAAAGTTGCCGCCGTCGCCGTATTCGTGAATGCGCGGCTCGTCGATCATCACCCCTTCTTCAATCGAAGAGATCGTTTGCAGCGGTTCGTACTCGACTTCGATCAGATTCATCGCGTCGAAAGCGACGTCTTCATCGATGGCCGCCACGGCCGCAACCGGATCGCCGATGAAGCGCACCTTGTCGATACAGAGCGCGTGTTCGTCCTGACTTACCGGAAGGATGCCGTAAGAAATCGGAAGGTCTTTGCCGGTGATAACCGCGATCACGCCTGGAAGATTTAAAGCTTTCGTGAGATCGATGTTCCTGATGAAGGCGTGCGGTAAATGGCTGCGCAGGATCTTGCAGGCGAGCATGCGCGGCAGCACGATGTCGTCGGCAAACTTCGTCTGGCCGGTGCACTTCGCCCGGGCGTCGACCTTGCGAAAAGGTTTGCCGACTACTTTGTGGTTGTTGTTGCCGTTCATAACATTAGCCGCGGATTAACGCTTTGCTGCAAAAAGTCTATCGGTCGATCGGGTCCCGCTTCGCCGCGTAGCGACGGCTGAAACATTCACTCAATCGTCGCTAACGCGACGTGGGCTTACTTGCCGTTACCATCCCGGCCTTAAAAGGGCCGGTAATTATTTGACTCAATTATGGCAATGGCTCTGCCACTCTGATGCGCGGCGAGTCTGCGACTTGCCGGCGGCGAACCTCCTTTTTCGTTTGGGTCTTCGACCCACCACGGTCATAGACCGTTCAGCATGGGCCACGTCTCGGCAAGTCCGAGACTTGCCGCCCATCAGAGTGGCAGAGCCATTGCTGCGGTCGCATCAAAGTTCGCAGAAGCCCGCGCGGAGTCAAGTATGTCACTGCCTTAAAAGGCCGGGCTAAATTCAACCGTCGCTCTGCGACGAACACTTTTCTGGGCCAGCGACTTTTGCAGCAAGGCCGCGGATTAATGCTAATTCACACGGATTAGGCCTTTAAACTGATTCAGATCCGAGTCCATCTGCGTTCACCTGCCGCAACTCTCACTCCAGTCCATACACACTCTCGCGTGGCAGCTCATATTCTTCACCGCGCATGCGTGCCGCGGCCAGCTCCACTGCTTCATAAATCTTGATATAGCCGGTGCAGCGGCAAAGATTGCCGGACAATGCTTCCTTAATCTCATCGCGTGTCGGTTTGGGTGAGTTGTCGATCAGCTCTTTGGCCGCAAGCAGAAAACCGGGCGAACAGTAACCGCACTGCGCCGCACCGGTATCGGCAAACGTGTCCTGCAACGGGTGCAGCCGGCCATCCTCAGCCATGCCTTCAATCGTCATGACTTCCCGATCTTCAGCATCAAGGCCGAGCATGAGACAGGAAAGTATCGAGCGCCCATCAACCAACACCGTGCACGTGCCGCATTCGCCCAGTTCGCAACCATGCTTGGTGCCGGTCAGCGCCAGATCTTCACGCAGGACTTCGAGCAGAGTCTTGTGCGGAGCGAAGGCGACTTCAGTCGCCTCGCCATTTAGGGTGAATGAAACGTGGGCTTTCTGTTTTGTCGCGTCCTGCACCGTCGTGGCCTCATTGTCAGTCTACGTCCCAAGGCGCTGGTTTCAAAGAATTAAGATCTCGACGCCCGTGAATTATCGCTATGATCTCGATGAGCTCACCACTGATCCGATAAGATAGTCTTAAAGTCAGGTATCGGCACGTCTTATCCCAAAACTGTCCCTGCAAGAACAGTCTGCTGCTTCGCTCTGCCCAGCACCACGTTATCAATTAACCTCGTCTTTCCCACAAATGCCGCCAGCGAAAGCAAAGCAGGTCGCTCGTCGAGATGCTCGAGCGTCGCGAGCGTTTCTGCATCATTCAGGTTCACATAATCGAGTCGAACTTTTGGTTCCTTGCCGACCGTCGTGCGCACAATTTCCATCAAACGCCCGGCCTCGCGCTCACCTTCTGCAAATGACGCATCGGCCTGAGACAACGCGTAATGCAAAACGGCGGCCGCTCGTCTTTCTTCTTCAGACAGATAGTTGTTGCGCGAAGACATCGCCAGGCCAGTTTCCTCACGCACCGTCGGGGCCACCACAATCTCAGTGGGAAACGCGAGGTCACGGACCATGTGTCTGATTACTATCGCCTGTTGCGCGTCTTTTTGTCCAAAAAACGCAAAGTCGGGCCTGACGATATTCAACAGAATCCCGACCACCGTCGTGACCCCGCGAAAGTGGCCCGGCCGCGCCGCCCCCTCCAATTTGTCGGTTAACCCTTCGACGCTGATGTAAGTCGAGAAACCCGCCGGGTAAATCTCTTCGACCGCTGGAGCAAAGATGTAGTCGACATCAAGATCGCCAACCAGCCCGGCATCGCGATCCAGATCGCGTGGATAGGATTTGAAGTCTTCCGCGGGGCCGAACTGCGTCGGATTTACGAAGATCGAAACGATTACGACGTCGCAGCGTGAGCGCGCTTCCTGAACCAGACTGAGATGACCCTGGTGCAGCGCGCCCATGGTCGGCACAAAGCCAATCGTCCGCTTTTCAGTTCGCAGGGCGCGCACTATTGCGGTCATGCGCTTCCGTTCGTTGATGATGTCCATCGTCGGTGAATCGTGAATCGCAAATAGAAAAAGCCGCAAAAACTGAATCGTTTATCGCTCGAACCCGATCAATTTCCATTCACGATTTACGATTCACGATTTACGGCTTTTTTCGATCTTCAGCTCTTGAGCCGCGCTCGCCGGCAGGCCATACGATTCGTCGTCAGAAGGATAAGTGCCGCTGCGCACATCCTCGGCCCAGCGGGTCACCGCGTCAGTGATCGTTTCGCGCAGGTTCGCGTATTCGCGCACAAAGCGCGGCAGCTTGCCGAATGCCATGCCCAACAAATCGTGGAACACGAGCACTTGAATATCGCAATGCGAGCCCGCGCCAATCCCGATCGTCGGGATCGAAATACTCTCTGTGATCATTTGCGCGATCTCGCGCGGCACCAGTTCGAGCACGATCGCAAATGCGCCGGCGTCTTCCAAAGCATGCGCGTCGTCTAACAATTGTCGCGCGGCGTCCGCAGTCTTTCCCTGCACCCGGTAAGCACCCAACTGATTGATCGATTGGGGCGTCAACCCGATGTGGCCCATCACCGCGATCTCTTCATTGACCAGTCTGCGCACCAGCTTGACTCGCTTCTGCCCGCCCTCCAGCTTTACCGCTTCTGCTTCGCCTTCCTTAACCAGTTTCAAAGCGGCGCGTACCGTGTCGTCCGCGCCGGTATGAAACGATCCGTAGGGCATGTCCGCCACCAGCAGGGCGCGCTGCACCCCGCGGCGTACGGCTTTGACATGGACCAGAATTTCTTCCAGCGTCACCGGCACAGTGTTGCCATAGCCCAGCACCACATTGCCGAGGCTGTCTCCCACCAAAATAATATCGATGCCCGCCTCGTCGACAATGCGCGCGGTCGGATAGTCGTAGGCGGTCAGGCAAACCAGACGTTCTCCCCGCTCTTTGCTGGCCTTCAGAGATGGGGCGCTGACTTTTTCCGGACGTTCGGGCTTGAGATAGGGCATTGTGTTTGCTCTCTCTTGATGGCTGAAAACCGGTCAATTATAGGTGAGCCCCGTAAGCCTCGCAACCGGCAGAAATCCGACCGTGAGGGAGAGTGCCAAAATCAATTCGCGGATTGATCCGCAGATTCCTTTATTACCCCGTTCTTGACAGTTGGGTTTCCGCCCGGGATGCGGGCTGTTTATAATGCGACGAACCTTATGCCAACCAGTCTCAGTGGATTGCTGCTACCAATTACGACGCCATTTACGCGTGACCAAAGCATCGACAGCGCGGCGCTCAGCGAAAACATTGGAAGATGGAACGCGACCGGAATCAGCGGTTATGTGGTCCTCGGTTCAACGGGCGAGCGCGTGAGCCTCGATGAAACCGAGTACTTGCAGGTAATTGAAATCGCGCGCAAGGCGACACCAGATACCTTGAGTTTCATCGTCGGGGCCGGTCAGCAAAGCACGCAAAAAACAATCGAGGAGATCGGACGCGCCACACGCGCAGGCGCCGAAGCCACGCTGGTGATCACGCCGCACTATTACCGCTCAGCGATTACGCAGGAAGCATTGGTCACGCATTACACCGCCGTCGCGGACGCCTCGCCAATTCCGATCATTCTTTACAGCATGCCCGACCTCACGGGGATCAAGATCGAAGCCGAAACGGCGGCGCGGCTCAGCGAGCACCAAAACATCATCGGGATGAAGGACAGCTCGAACGACGTCGCGACGTTTCGCAAAACTGCCGGCTTAGTCAGCAAGGAATTCGCGATGACGGTTGGCAACGGGACCGTCTTTTCCGACGCGCTGGAAGCCGGCGCCAGCGGCGGTATTCTCGCCGTCGGCTGCGTCGTGCCGGATCTTTGTCTCGAGATTTATCGCGCGGCGCGCTCCAACGATCTGGAACGGGCGCGATCACTGCAGGAAAAATTAACGCCGCTAGCGCGTGCGGTCACTAAGACCTACGGCATCGGCGGATTAAAGACCGCTCTCGAGATGACCGGCTTTGCCGGTGGCGAAGTGCGTGCGCCTTTGACGCGGCCGAAAGAAGCAGCGCGTGCCGACATCGCGGCACTCCTTCAAGCCGCGACTAAGTGGACTAACTTTATACTCGTTAACCAATAGCGGCGTCATTGATGTCAAGCGAAGAAGATAGGTCGCGGTGAGCGTTGGCTTGATCGATGAGCTGCCGGCCTTTCTTCTCAAACCCTCCTTGCGTACCGATTTTGGAATAACCACAACATCCCGCTGTGTCAGCCTCAAAAATCTGACAGTCTCATTCTCATTCACACCGGGCTTCAGCCCGGTGATCAAAGCCCGTGAAAATCATAGGAACCGTTTCAACGGTTTCTCCGTGTCGTTTACCAAGCAAAATCGCCTGAGTGTCTTAAGAAGAAAAGTAAACCGTTAAAACGGTTCACGATTCTCCTCCTCTGCTTATCACCGGGCTAAAGCCCGGTGTGAATGAGAGGTACCCTTTCGGACTTTTGAGGCAAAGCCCTGCTGATGCAAAGGATGCGTCTCGATCTGGTTAACCGCGGGCGGTATCTCGTGATGCAAGATAAAGTCCATTACCCGGTCGGGGTGAAAGTTACTTATGCCGATAGCCCGAGGCCGCCGTGTCGATGAGGCGGTACCCTACGTCGATCGCATCCCGAACGCTCCGCTCACATCCGCCAGGTCCTCAATCTGGAAGACCCCAAAACCCAGGATGGGCATCTCCACGCCGTTACTCAACACAACATTTTTCATTTTCCGTCCTTGTAGCCTTATGCGCCGACGAAGGTTTATCCTAACTCTCTCTCGACACCTTTCCATCTCGCCGACGTCGATTTTCTTTGTCCTAATAATTTAGTGTGCCAAGCGGCGAATATCAGAGACATTTCGGAGCGCCGCCACGGGCGATATCGCGAACCTGCCCAACCTTGAATAATGAAAAGGTGAACGGCAAGTTATCCATTTTGGGCTCGCCACTAGCACTCCCTTCAGTCACCGCGTAAAATGATCCGACTGGAGCAATCCCGAAATTGAGCACCGCGCAACCTTCCTGTCACAGTACGCCCCAACAAGCCGGACTCCGCGTCGAGACGCTTCCGTTCGATCAAATTCCACAACAGAGTCGCTTGTTTCTGGATTACCTGCGCGATCCGGGCGCCCTCAAACAGTTTTATCCGGAAGCGGTGAGCCATCATTTTGAGCTTTCGGAAAGACGCGATCGCGTACTGGCCAATCATCGCACCGATCGCGATGCGCTGTGCAATGCGCTCGAGCGAATGAACCGGAGTTGGCAGGCAAGCGAAGAAACGATCGCAAATATCAGGTTGCTCCGCGATTCCGACTGCATAGCGGTGGTGTCCGGCCAGCAAGCCGGTTTGCTCGGCGGGCCTCTTTACACGATCTACAAAGCGCTTTCCGCGGTGAAACTGGCGGAGTGCCTGACGCAACGAGGCGTGAAATCCGTTCCCGTCTTCTGGGTAGCCACCGAAGATCATGACTTCGAAGAAGTGGCGACCGCGCATTTCATTGATCGCGATTGTAAATTGGCCGAGATATCGGTCTCGACTGAGATCCATGCGGACGGCTCGCCCGTCGGCCACGCAATTCTCGATGAATCGATCGAAACTACTGTGACAAAGCTCTTGCAGTCGCTTCCCACGACCGAATTCTCGGAAGAGCTGGCGCAACTCATTCGCGATGCTTACCACCCGGGACAAAACTTCGGCGAAGCATTTGCTCGAGTAATGACAAGATTGGCTGGAACGCGCGGGCTAATCCTGCTTGACCCGATGGATGCCGAACTCAAACGACTGGCGGCGCCGCTCTATGCTGAGGCCGCGCGGCATGCGCAGGAGATCGCCACCGCCATCGTCGATCGCAGCCGCATGTTAGAGGCCGCCGGATATCATGCCCAGGTAACTCCATCTGAAAATTCCTTTCCCCTGTTCCTGCACGACGCGCAAGGCGCGCGACATGCGCTGACGCGAAACAACAACGGCAAGTACCACGTGAAGAGCAGCGAAGTTGATGCGGAATACTCGGCAGATGAGCTGGCGGATTGGGCCTCGCGCGAGCCCGAGCGGTTCAGCCCGAACGTGACTTTGCGTGCGGTGGTGCAGGACTTTCTTTTGCCAACCATCGCTTACTATGGTGGCTCGGCTGAGATTGCTTACTTCGCGCAGACGGGTGAGGTCTACCGTATTCTCAATCGACCGGTCACTCCAATTTTGCCGCGCGCCAGCCTGACCTTCGTGCGAAAGCTCACTTGGCGATCAATGGAGCGCTACGGCGTGCAGCTCAAGGATTTTTTTGCCGGTCTTGATCATGTAATTGCGAAAGTAGTGCAGGAATATCTGGGCCAGGAAACTACAGCCACGTTTGAGCACACCACGCAGACTTTCAATACCGAGCTGGATGCATTGCAGGAGCAGTTACGTCGCGCCGATCCGACACTGGCCGACGCGCTGGAAAAAGGCAGACGCAAAATCAATTATCAGATCGAAGGGCTACGCACCCGCTTCAATCGTTCGCAGGTCGCGCGTGACGAGGCGGTCAACCGGCAGCTCGAGCATGCCTTTGACTTGCTCTATCCGAAAAAGTCTTTGCAGGAACGGCAGATTAACGTCTTGTCTTTCGTCGCCCGTCACGGACGATATTTTGTCGACTGGGTATTCGACGCCATTGACCTGGGTTCGAACGATCATCAGATTGTTTATCTCTAAAAGACGTTCTTTGCGCTTTGATTTCTCTCGGTAAGCCGCCGGGTTTGGACTGACCACTGCCTGGCGCGAGAAATCAAAGTTCAAAGCACCAAGCCCAAAGTACAATTACTTATGTCGAAAATCCGCGTGCTCCCCGATCATATTTCCAATCTAATCGCCGCCGGTGAGGTCGTAGAGCGGCCCGCCTCAGTGGCCAAAGAGCTGGTTGAAAACGCGATTGATGCCGGCGCGAAACGCATTGTGATCGATATTGAGGCCGGTGGCCGGCGGCTCCTCAAGATCACGGATGATGGCGAAGGAATGCTGCGCGATGACGCGGTGCTGGCCTTTGAACGGCACGCGACTTCTAAGATCAGCAAGGCCGACGACCTCAACGGCATTGCCACGCTCGGTTTTCGCGGCGAAGCCCTGGCTTCGATCGCTTCCGTCGCACGCGTCGAACTGGTCACCCACACCAGCGACGGCGGCGCGGGTACACGCGTCGTCATCGAAGGCGGCCGCATGCGCGACGTGAAAGATGCGGCGCATCCACGCGGCGCCACCATTAGCGTGCGCGATCTTTTCTTCAACACGCCGGCGCGCCGGAAGTTTCTGCGTTCGGAAGCGACTGAATCTTTTCACCTGACTAACCTGGTCACACACTACGCGCTCGCGCATCCCGAGATCGCGTTTACGCTCACCAATAATGGACGTGAAACTTTGCGCGTAGCGCCGGCCAATGATTTGCGCGATCGGGCTTATCAGATTTTCGGGGCACAGTTTCTCGACAGTTTGCTCGAAGTCAACAACGCGGTGAGCGAGCCAACCGAAACGAGTTTTTCGCTTCCGCAAATCGCCCGCGTGCAGGGTTTTGTTTCCGCGCCTCGTGAGCGGCGCACATCACGCGACGGACAATTTCTTTTCGTTAACGGCCGGTTTGTGCGTGATCGGCTAATCGGCCGCGCGCTCTCGGAAGGTTATCGCTCGATTTTGCCGCACGGCGTTTATCCAATCGCGCTGCTGTTCATCGACGTGCCGCTCGAAGAAGTGGACGTCAATGTGCATCCGGCCAAGACCGAAGTCCGCTTCCGGCGCGCGGCTGCGGTCGCAGATTCAGTCCGGGAAGCGGTGCGGGCCGGCCTGGCCAGCGCAGGTTACTCTTCGGCAGCGGAGATTCGCGACACAACTTCCTCTGCGGTTATTGCCGAAGCCCAATCAGCGCCAGGTGAAAGTGATCAGCCTCAGCCTATTAGGACGTTCGAGCCACCGGCAGCACCGCAGCAGGACCGAATCGCATTCGCGACTGCGCGCACTGAGGCGCCGATCACTTCTGAGTTCTCGGCGACGGCAGCGGCGCCGCAAATCGCACCGATAACACCGGAAGACGTTGAGCCGGAAGAGGTCTTCACCGCGGCCGAGCTGTCGCGCCCATCAACCGAGACCAAAGCGTTTCCCGATCTGCCGCCACTGGATTCAGCCATCAAGTTCGTGCGCGAAGTCCCCGTCGAATCGCTCTCAGGAAACATCCGGCCTCTGGGCCAGCTCGACGAAAGCTTCATCATCGCTACCGATGAGGAAGGCCTGCTCTTGATCGATCAGCATGTGGCGCACGAGCGTGTTCTGTTTGATAAGTACCGGGCGCTGGAAGCTTCGCGCCGCGCTGAATCGCAGCAGATGCTGATTCCCGAGACTTTTGATCTGACTCCCGCACAGGCCGCAGCGTTTGAAGCGGTGGCAGACGATCTCGAGGCCTATGGCTTTTCCCTGATGCGTCTTTCGGGACGCACGGTGGCAATCAAGTCCACGCCTGCGGACTTGCCTGCCGGCGAAGCGCGCAACGTGCTGTCGGAAGTTCTGGATACGGTTGATTCTGAGAAGCGCGGCGCGGCCCGTGCGACGCTGCGGGACGAGATTGCAGCTTCGCTCGCATGTCATGCCGCCATCAAGGTGAACATGCCGCTCGCGCCCGAGAAGATGCGCTGGCTGATCGATCGGCTATTGCTTACTTCTTCACCGACCACCTGCCCCCACGGCCGCCCCGTGATTCTGCGCCTGGCGACGCAGGACCTCTTGAAAGGCTTTCACCGGATATGATTTAGCCGCGGCTTCACCGCACCGCGAGGCGAGTTCATTCAATTCCTGAAAGCGAACTCGATTCAATTCGACGAACGATTCATTTGACGCTCACGCTGGCGGCCGCTTCGCGGGCTCGAGATATGTGCACGCTTTTCCTGGGGCTTACGCCCGAGGCTTTATGCTGTCGTCCACTTCGCGGACTTAAGAATGTCCCCAGGGAACGCTCTTCAACTGCCACTCATCATTGGGAAAACCGGCGGCTAATTCCTTCGCCGCCTCACCGAGCACGGTATGATCATTAGTCGCTTTGTAATGACACACTCCGCGCCAGTAAATCGCTTCGGCAACGACACCGGTGCCGGCATGCTCGACCGCGATTGCCTCATAACGCTTTTCCGCATCTGCGAATTTTTTCTTCATGAATACCACGCGCGCTAACCCCATGCTGAGCCGCGCGTGGAACCAGTTTGTGGGCAAGTATCCTTCGATGCGGTAGCGTTCGACGCCATCTGAATTCATGATGAGAATTGTCGGCGTCCAAAGCGCGTCGAAGCGCTTGAACCAGGCAGGGTGTTCTTTTATGTGAGCTTCAAGCGGCACGAAATTCTCGTGGATGAAGTCGGCGAGGTTCTGATTAGAGTAGGACTCGGCTTCCAGCCGAGCGCATGCGCCTCAAGCGGGAGCGGCTGAGAAATCGATTAACAGCGGTTTATCCTCAGCTTTGGCTTGGGCCAGCGCCGCATCCACGTCCGTGATCCAATTGACGAGCATAAGGGTGTCCCTTCGTTGCAGACGTCGCTCAGCTTTCATGCGACGAAATCTGATTTGGCGGGGGCTTGCCCGATGATTATCACCCCGGGCGGGAAAAATATCTATGCAGGCGAAAGCATAAAGCCTCGGTTGAATATGGCCGCTTGATCCGGAAAGAACGGCTTTGCCGCGCCCAGTGCGGTGAGGCTTGCCTCACCGCTGCGGCGACACGAAGGTTAGGCTACGCCTCGTTCTCCGCAACGGTGGTCAAATAATGACCTGAGTATCGAAGATTGCACCCTGGGCATAGCCTCAATTTATGAAATCGCATTTCCCTGGGGCCGCACTGGGCGCGGCAAAGCCGTGATCCCGATTCCGCGGGCTGACGCCCCGGGCTTTATGCCTTCGTCCGCTTCGCGGACTCTTCGCACATGGAAACCGGATCCATGACCGCAAATTCAATTCTGTTCTGAAGCCGTGTAAATCCGCGTCGATCCGCGGCTAAAATTCGTCGAGTGTTCGCACCACCAGATCCACATCCTCGAGATCCAACAGCAGCGCGTCAGGTTTGTGTTCGCGCAGGTCATCAGCGGAATGGACTCGTCCGGTCGCGACCGCCACCACCCGCGCGCCAAAGTGCCGCGCGCAGGCGATGTCATTTGGCGTGTCGCCAATCACAATGAATTGTTCCGGCTGGAGATCCGTTTTGAGATGGCGGCGGATCCTCTCGGCGGCGAGCGCCGGCAAATCGCGGCGATCGAAAGACTCGTCGCCGAAGGCGCCGGGAAGATGGAAGTATTCCGCCAGACCCGCAACATCGACTTTCAAGTGGGCCGCCGGTTCGATATTTCCGGTCAGCAACGCCGATTGATAACGAGGGTGCGTGGCCAGCGCCTGTAAAGTCTCCAGGGCACCGGGAATCGCTTCGATGACGTGCGCGCCGTTTCCCACGGCCCGCTTCATCTCGTCGATGTAAGAGATTTTCAGTTGATCTTTGCGCGCGCTGATGTGTTCGCGAGTGATTCCTTCGCTGCGCAGCGCCTCTTCAACGATCTGCAAGTCCGTCATGCCTGAGACGATCATTCCGTGCAGCGCTCCGGCGGTGCCGAAAACTGTCTTCAGCATCGGAATGGTGTAGTCCTTGAAGGTGCCGGAACGCCGGCCCCGCACGAGGGTGCCGTCGAGATCCCAAAGAAGAATTCGTAGAGAGGATTGATTCATTACTCAATAACCGCCAGGAGATCTCCCGAATTCACGGTTTCACCTGGCCCCACTTTCAGCGCTGAAACCGTTCCCGCTTTCGGCGATTTCATTTCATTCTGCATCTTCATGGCTTCCACCACGACAATGCCGTCGCCCGCTTCGACTGCTGTACCCACCTCGACCAACACGCGCACAACTTTGCCGGGCATCGGCGCCACGATGCGCGCGGCCGCGGCGCCATGCGCTGCCGCGTTCGCCGCGCTGCGCAAGCGCTTTGGATCGGTAACCGTGACTGTGAACTGGCGGTTGCCGACAAAGACATTCATCAGTTCATTCGATGTGTTAGCGCCCTCGACGCGGCATTCGAATAGTTGTGCCTCGGAAATGAAAACATAGCGGCCGGCGCCGACTTGCGTCAGATTCAGATCGTAAGCTCGACCGTCGATACTTGCCCGAACACGATCTCCTTGATCGTGCAGCTCAATGGCAGCCGCGGTATCTCCGATGTTGGCGTGAAGTTTCATTTCAGCGGCGCTCTATTTCGCTCCTAAAGGAGCTAGAGCGTTTCCGTCAACTTCTCGCGCCTAACGGCGCGAAGAGGCTTTTCTCAACGTTGTTTGATTTAACTGCACCGCTCGCCCTGCCAGTTTCCATTTACTCTGCACCGCTGGGCCGGAACTCGTTGCTGTTCGCTTCTGCGTGCGCGCATACGCCAGACCCGCAGCGATCAAGGCGAGATCGCGCTCGATACGGCTCTCACCAAAGGTGCGCTCTTCGCGCCGCTCGTTGAAGCGCGGAATAAAACCGGTATCGAGACGCGCCGCGATGAATTCCTCGTCGCGCACTATTTCGCGAAAGAATGGCAGCGTCGTCTTGATTCCCCCGACCACGTACTCATCGAGTGCGCGCCGCAGACGATCGACGGCCTCGGCCCGTGTTCGACCCCAGGCCGCCAGTTTCGAAATCATTGGATCGTAGTAGATCGAGACTTCGTCACCTTCGGCCACGCCCCCGTCATCACGAATTCCCGGCCCCGCCGGCACACGCAAAAAAGTAATGCGGCCCGGCGACGGCATGAAATTGTTTTCCGGATCTTCGGCATACACGCGGCATTCAATCGCGTGGCCCTGCCAGCGCACATCTTCCTGTTTGAAAGAAAGTTTTGCGCCGGCCGCGACTGCAATTTGTTCGCGCACCAGATCGAATCCGGTGACCAGCTCAGTGACCGGATGCTCAACCTGCAAACGCGTATTCATTTCGAGAAAGAAAAATTCGCGCGTCGTGTCCGAGAAAAGGAATTCAACCGTGCCCGCGCCGACGTAATTCACCGCGCGCGCAATTTTGACGGCCGCTTCGCCCATTCGCTCGCGCAGTGATTGATCATTTATGGGCGAGGGGCACTCTTCAATCACTTTCTGATGACGGCGCTGAATCGAGCATTCGCGTTCGCCGAGGTGAACACAGTTTCCGTACTGATCGGCAAAGACCTGAATCTCAATGTGACGGGGCTTCTCGACGACCTTCTCGAGATAGATCTCGGAATCTCCGAAAGCCGACGCCGCTTCGGATTGGGCCGATTCAAAGGCAGAACGCAATTCAGCTTCAGCCGCGACCTGACGCATTCCCTTCCCACCGCCCCCGGCCGCCGCCTTCAGCATAATTGGATAGCCGAATTGTGTAGCGAGCTCTTTTGTTTCCTCAAAGTCCTTGAGCGCTTCAGTCGTGCCCGGAACAACCGGTGCGCCCGCAGCCGCGGCCGCGCGCCGCGCACTGGTTTTCGAACCCATGACCTCCATCGCCTCAGGAGTGGGGCCGATGAAAGTGAGCTTGGCTGCGTTAACCTCGCGAGCAAAGTCGGCATTCTCAGCGAGAAAGCCATAGCCCGGATGGATCGCCTCAGCGCCGGCTTTTCTGGCCACGTCTATAATCCTGGCGATGTTCAGATAACTTTCTGACGAGGCAGCCGGGCCGATGCAGTATGCCTCGTGGGCCATACGCACGTGCAGCGCGGCCGCATCCGGCTCTGAGAAAACCGCCACCGGCAGAATCTGCAGATCCCGGCACGCGCGCATGACGCGTATGGCAATCTCTCCGCGATTGGCAATCAGGATTTTTTGAAACATTCGTGAAAGCAGCGTGCAGACAGCATACGAGAACTACTCGTCAGTTGTCACTTGCGGCCCTGAGGAGTTGGCATGCGCTGATCGAGAATCGAGCGTATTATTTGGCGTGAAAACTTCGGGCAAGCTTGAGTGAATGCGCGCCCCCGCGCACGCCCAAGGCATCAAGAGCGCAATGGTAATTGACACCAGTCATCTTCGCCTGCAACCCCATGCGCCGGAGCACTTGCTCGCACTAATCGAAGGTGTTCCGCAATTCGAGGAGCAGATGGGCCTGGGGGCGGCTGATGGCCTCCGCAACTTCATCGTCGCGGATGAGGTCTCGCCCGCGTGGCTTTCTCGACTGCGCGCGTCTCGGGACGCAGACCCGTGGATTCATGGATTCGCCGTTGTCCATCGCGACAGTCGGTCGGTCATTGGTAATGCATCGTTCACGGGGCCGCCTGATGAGGAGGGAGCAGTCGAGATCGCATACGGCATCGTGCCAGACTACCAGGGGCGCGGCTATGCCACTGAAGCGGCCGCAGCACTGGTCGCCTTCGCGTTTGGCAGCGATCGCGTGCGGCTTGTGCGGGCGCACACGCTACCAACGATTAATGCTTCGACTCGGGTGCTGGCGAAGTGTGGGTTTGAACGCGTGGGTGAAGTCGCGGACCCCGAAGACGGCCCGGTGTGGCGATGGGAACTAACCCGGGCGCACGCGACAAACCCTTCGACGTAAGTCCTACGAGTTGGCGTTTTCTCAACGATTAATTCCCTGCTGAGGTTATCTAATGTTCAAATTTGCTATTCCTGTCCTACATGCGGCCAGTTCAGCCGCGGCAGAAGAGTTTTATTGTGACCGTCTCGGTTTCAAGCAAACTTTTGCCTATCGACCGTTTGATGGTGTCGACCCCTGCTACATGGGTCTGAAGCGTGACAACGTCGAGATTCATGTTTCCTCCTTCTCTGGAGATGGAGTGGCGGGAGGCGTAGTCTTTCTGAGAGTCGTAGATCTGGATGTCCTCCATCAAGAACTAAAGGCCAAGGGTGTCGTCATAGATCTCGGGCCGACTGATCAAAGTTGGGGCAATCGCGAAATGTACGTCAATGATCCAGATGGCAACAGCATTCGCTTTGTGCACCACGGCGGGTAACAATTCGTTCAGACGGATCTAATTCCCACGCAACATCGGTGAGCTTGCGAAGTACGTATTGGCCGTTTGACGGTGAATGAAACGTGCTGGCTGCCGGCCCTTCACTCACACTACAAATGAATTGGCGGGATGACGAGGATCGTAGCGCAGCGGCACGCGCGCTCCCGGCAGGTAATCGTAACTGCGCAGCAGTTGCTGTTTGTCCTGGCGCTGGCAGGTTTCGTATTCAACACCCGCGATCTCGTAGCTGTACGAGAGCATGGTGTTTCCCTCAGCGTCGACGTCGGTGCTGAGAATGGTGGCCTCGCCGATGCGGCCTGAGCGTAAGAGCACGGTACGGCGCGCAATTTCCGGATCTTCTTTTTGTCGACGGAAGCGAGCCAGGAAGGACATGGCGGCTAGGGCGCTTTAGAGAGCGCGTTCACGTAGTCACGAAACTGCGGGACGGTCATGGTCAATCCGTCGCGGACCACGAGATCGTCTTCGGTATTCAATTTCTTGTCCGCGCCCGGAAACCTCAGTTCGTAATTGGTGAACGAGACCGCCGGCGGATCCATCGTGGTAGTTAAAGAAGCATTGCGAATCGCTCCGCCTCGGGGAAGGGTTTTGTTCTTTGGCGCGGCCGCTGCCAACACAGTGCTCGACTGATAGCCGTTCGCATCCACAAATCGCAGGGCCTCTGCTATCGAGCCATCCTGATCAGGCAGAGTTCGCAAATCTTTCACTAAATCTTCCTGCGGCGGCAGCGTGCCATGGAGATCGCGGTACTCGAGTAACGCGCGATGCAGTGTGTAGCCACGCGCCCGCTCGGCTGCTTCGAAACCCCACTGTCGCCGGCGCAGGCGCTCGGGAACGGTCATGCCAATTAAAGTCCCCACCAGCAGCGTCGCCAAGATGGCGGCCGACAAACCGGTGCGCGCCAATCTAAGTCCGGCAAAGCGCTCGGGTGTGCGGCGAATGGTGCGAATGATACGCGCGCCAATCCACAGCATGGCGATTGCTACCGGAAGCGAGATCCATTTTGCCTGCCACGCGGCAACCTGGCCGGCCTTCATTAGCGCGCCGAACTGAAACGCGGCGCCGTTGGTAATCCACGCGATCACCACGGTCGCGAGAAAGGCAGTAAGCATTACGAGACCGCCGATGGCAGTAATCACCGCCGGACTGTAAGACAAAAGCTGATGTTCGGGCTTGGCTAAAGGCGGTCCAACGGCGCGGGCGCCACATGATGGGCAACCGACAGAAAGTTTACCTTCGACACTGGAGCCGCAAGCGGGGCAGATAATCAAGACTTTATTTCCTCAAATGATAAAAACGCGCGGACTAAATTAGACTTGAGACGATTGATTCGTCAAGAGCAATTCGTCGATAAATCAGGCCGCCTGAAATACTAGCCGGTTTTTGCTGCGAAAGTAGGTTCCGGCACTCGCTCAGATGCCTGGGCCGTCGGCGCTGAAGCCACTCGCTTTTGCTCGTCACCGGCCAGCGCTTTGACCTTATTAAGTTCGAGCCACGTGTGATACATCCGGTGCGCAAACGTCCAATACGATCCAACCGCCAGGACCCACAACACGGCCGGCATGCGATTCAGCAGAAAGTGCTGGGAGCCAGGTCGCGTCGAGAGTGCGCCAATAATAAAAAGCACCACGCGTTCGGGCCGGCGGAGAAATCCCACATCGCATTTCGGGATAATGCTCTCGGCACGAGCGCTCGCGTAACTAACCATCACTGAGCCCATCATGCCGGCGCCTGCCAGAAAAACGTTGAGCGTCGAATGGAACTCAGTGTCGCGGGCGTAGAAAACCATCAGCCCGACAAACACCACCATATCGGAAAGCCGGTCCAGCGATGAATCCAGGAAACCGCCGAAGCGCGTCACCCGTCCTGACAGTCGGGCTACCTGCCCGTCCAGCATGTCGAACAGGTTTGCGACAATCAGGACAATTCCCGCCCAGAAAAACTTTCCAAATCCAAAGAGCAAGCCCGAGCCGACGTTAATGCTTACGCCGACGAGAGTGAGAATGTTCGGGTTGATGTGACCGTGGGCCAGCCAACGCACCATCGCGTCGATAATGCGCTGCCCTCCACGTCCAATACTTGCTCCAAACATTCCTTTACCTTCTCTTACCCGCGATTACGAAGTTACTCAGATCAGTCTTTAACCGGAGGGAACTTCAGAAAGAGAATCATAAAAACGCGCAGCAGGAGTGTCAAGACTTACGCGGCCTGCCAATCGCGCCAAAAGGGTTGAGCCGATCATCTATGGGCTCTTTCGCGACGGCCTGGTCGCGGGCGTCTGGCCGTCCGCCGGCTTGCTGGCGCCCGGCACAGCCGTTCCGGGCTTGCGAACCATTGGCTTGCGCGTTGGTCCAGGCGCCGACGAAGTGGCCGAATACGGAAGCCGATTGATCACTGCGACATAACCCTGAGCACCATTCTCGTCCCCACCCGTCGGGACGAGGAACAAGCGAAATGTCCCCAGCGCGGCGTGCTCGAGAACGTAAGTATCCTGAGGCAGAGCCACGCCGCCACCCCGAAAGTGCAGGGTGAACGATTCGCGGCCTCCAGCACGCGAGCTCTTTGCCGGTAAAGTGTCCTCAATCTTCGTCAGGATGACCTCCACCGCGGTGCGTCCGCGCAGCGTGAAAATCGAATTCACGTATTGCGAGAAAGTAGCCTGAGTGTAGTTCGACAGCGGGTCTGAGACGGGCAAGGCAACCATCGGTTCCTGGCCCAGGGCAAGCAAGCCTGGCTTAAACGAGACGCTTGCCGCGACGGCCGCCAGCGCACCAAGCTTTATGAATATTCTTCTGGAAATAGGCATCAACTTTTGTTCCTCACTGTACCGGCTGGCGGGGCGTCGGCTGGGTCTCCTCAATTGACGAGGACGCACAGTTTAGTATCTTTTGCCAAACTCTACAATGCTTTGATTGGACCAGCCCGTTTTGGGCCAAAGGTCAGGTCACTGGCAGCATAGTTTGAATTGTGGAGATTTCCCGGTGAATTCTATTTAGTCTCGTCGTGCAAAGTGGTCAGGCGCTTGATCTCGAATCTCCTTGACCCCGCGGGCGTGGTCACCGTGACCTCGTCGCCTTCTTCCTTGCCCATCAGGCTGCGGCCCACCGGCGAGACAGTCGAAATCAAACCGGCCGACGGATCGGTCTCTTCAGGTGTCACCAGGCGGTAAGTCACCTCTTCTTCGCGCTCGCCGTCGTAAAGCACGACCGTCGAACCGTAACCGACCTTGCCGCGCGGAATTTTTGAGAGATCGATGGAAGCGACTTCGCTCATGCGCTGGCGCAATTCACGAATGCGTGCTTTGACCATTGTCTGGCGCTGCAGTGCCGTCTGATATTCCGAGTTCTCCCGCAGATCGCCAAACTCGCGCGCGCGCTTGATCTCTTTGGGCAGGTGCACGCGCAGCTCGCTTTCCAGCTCGTCCAGTTCCTTCTGAAGTTTCAGCTTTACGTCAGTACTCATAGGCTTTCCTAAAAAATAAAACCACCTGCCGGCGCAGGTGGTTATCATGACCTGCTATTTTTTCTATGCCTTGCCCTTGTCGCTAAGCGCTTCTTCGACGGCCTGTCGCATCAGCGCCGGGGTCGACAAAGGATTGAAGCCCTGGAAGTGCTTCACGATGCGGCCATCGCGCGCGATCACAAAGCTTTGCGGGATAACGCTCCGGCCACCGACGACCTGCACCAGCGGCTGGGCCAACGTGCCGTCGTCCCAGAGAATTTGGTAGTCGACTTTTTGGGTCTTGATGAATTCCTTCACATGGACCGGATCGTTTCGCTCGTTGTAAGAAGTAGCCAGGCCAAGCACGATCAGACCGCGCGACTTGTATTCCTTATTCAGCTTGACGAGGTCAGGCATCTCCAGCTTGCATGGCCCACACCAAGTTGCCCAGATGTTGAGCACCACCACCTTCTGATCATAGTCGGACAGTTTCAACGAACCGCCATCAAGTGTCTTGACTTGTGCATCGCGAAGATCCGATGGCAGGGAAACGGGCATCACCGTCGGGGGCCTTGGCGGATTGCCTGGCTTCACAACTAACGACGAATTCGCGGGCCGCTCGTTGGCGTTCACCGCCGTCCCGTTCTGATCGTTTGAATTACAACTAGTCAGCCAGACTGCGAGTCCCAGTCCAATCACCCCAAAGGTGGCTACAATTCTTGTTGGCGTTAGAAACTTCTTCGGCGAGCTCTCAGGCGGCGGCGAAGACTCAGCGGATGATGGCATTAACTATAGATCTCCAGTCACTTCAGCGCACTGTCTCGTTAGCGACACGAAAAGTTGCGATGCGCGTCAAATCATCGCCAATAATCGCATATTCACCGGGCACAAGCGAGGTGCGCGGGCGCAATTCCATAAATGCCTGGTCGCCCAGCGTGGCAATCACGCGAATAGTGGGCTTAACGATTTGGTCAGAGGAAATGGCCAGCCCCGCCAATCCGGCCTGCGCTACCGCGGTGGCCCGCCGCGACCCATGGACCGGAGCGAGCCAAACCAGGAAAGGCGGATGGGAACCTTGGCGATTCGGAGTAAAGAGAAACAGTCTCGGCATTCCACCCAAACTTACGGCCGCATGTTCGCCAGTCACCTCGACATAACTTGTCTTCGTATTCCGTGCGATTTTGTTGGGATTCAGAGGCGTTTTCACTTGCTCAAACGGAAGCGGCTTCAGGTTATTTTGGCTGTCGAGGATGTAAATCGAAGCCTGATCGGATGGCGGCGAGGGAAAGAATTCCTGGCCCGCGCCCACGGAAATGGCCAGCACGAAAACCAACGTCAACCAAAAGCCTGCCCGGATACGTATTTCCGAATGAATGCGCATCGCCGATATTAAATGTCGCGTCCCCGGCAAACGCAAGCCGCGCCTTGCGGATACTAAAGCTTGTCGATGGGGCTGGCTCACAGTAGACTTTTCCGTGAGTCGGCCCGCAAGTTTCCCTGGTTCGTAACGTTCGGGAGTTGAGAAGATGAAGGCATTGACCTATTTGCGCGTGTCTGCGTTGTCCCTGTCGCTGGTGTCCGCCGTGGCTCCGTGCGCCCCCTTGTTTGCTCAGGACATTACCGGTGGGTCGAGCGCTGAACTCGCCCGGAACAGCGAAGTGGAAGGTAATTCGGGACGCGGCGTCTTCACCCGCCCCAAAGAAGCCGCTCACCACGCAAGGAAAGTTGAAAAGAAAACTGTCGCGCGCGTCAACACTCAATCCAGACAAACTGGAGGCGGTGGTGGTGGCACCTCGCGAACCGACGGCGGCACTTCGCGCACCGATGGTGGCAGTGGCACGTCAACCGACCAGGGTACCGGACTCGGCACCAAACCTTTGGGTGACGGCCCTCGCCGGGTTGCGGGCGCCGACGATCTGAAGAAGCAGGGTGACGATCTCTTTGACGCCGGCCAGTACGACAAGGCGGTTGAGATCTACAAGAAAGCGATCAGCCAGAAAGCTAATTTTCCTGAAGCCTATGTCACTCTCAGCGAAGCCTACTTCAACCTGGGCCGTTTTGATGACGCGGTCGCGGCTGCCAGGCAAGCAATCGCCCAGGGCGGATGGGCCGACGCATACCTCGCCCTGGGTAATGCATATCTCAAACTGGATCGATCGCAGGACGCGCTCGAACCGTTGAAGAAAGCGCAATCACTCGATCCGCAAAACGCGGAAGTGAAAGCGGCGCTCAGCCTGCTCTACTACGATCAAGGTGTAGACGCTTATAACGCCAACAAGTATGACGACGCGATTGCTTCTTACCAGCAGGCGATCGCCATCAAGTATGACTACGCCGAAGCCCATAACAATCTTGGTGACGCCTATCGCCGCCAGGAAAAATTTGCCGAGGCAGCGGAAGCCTACAAACAGGCTATCCGTTACAAGGCTAATTTCGGCGAAGCTTACGGAAATCTTGCGTGGATGTTGGACAAGCTGGCCAAGTACCCTGAGGCTGTCGAAGCTTATCGCCAGGCGATCAGGCTTAAGCCCGATGATGCCGAAGCGAATAACAACATGGGTTACGACATGGCTAAGCTCAAGCGCTGGAGCGAGGCGGCCGATGCCTTCAAGCGAGCAATCGAACTGAAAGCGGATTATGCCGAAGCGTACAGCAATCTGGGTTGGGCCTATAACAACCTTGGTAAGACTGCTGACGCGGTTGAGCCTCTGAAGCGCGCTATTCAACTGAATCCAAATCTACCGGAAGGCCACTTCAATCTGGGGATTTCCTACAGCCGCCTGAAGCAGGGGAACGAAGCCCTGACGGAGTTCAAACGCGCCGTAGAACTGAGACCCGATTGGCCCGCCGCCCAGAACAACCTGGGCTTTGCATACGGTCAAACCGGAAAATGGAAAGAGGCGATCAAAGCGCACTCTGAAGCGATCAGGCTCAAGCCTGACTATGCGGGAGCTCATTTCAATCTCGGGGTTGCTTACTTTTATTCAGGAGACAAGAAGGCGGCGGCGAAAGAGTACGAGACGCTGAAGCCGATTAGTTTGGGTTTGGCTAATCAACTTTACTTCATTATTTATAAGAAGCAGCCGAAGTAGTGGCATGTCGAGCAAACTTAAGTTTGCCCTCCTGGGGAATCGAGAGTTTAGCTTTTCGTCAGCGACAAGCTGAAGCTTGTCGTACAGCTCACAAAATATCCTGCGCTCTGAGCGTCACAATGGTGGCGATGACGAGCCCCAAAAACATAAAGATCAGCACCAGGGGGTCGATGAGCCAGTGCCCCCAGGGATGCAGAAAGTTGATGTAGTTACTGAGATCTTCAGGGATTTTTTCGGCGCCTTTGACCTCGGGAACGGCCTTGAGTTTCGGCGCCTCTGGCTGATCTGACTGGCGCTGGTTCTTCAGATCCTCCACATAGTCCTTCATCTTCTTTTCGTAATCTTTGGAATCCTTCTCAGCGTCCTTCTTGTAATTCTCAACATCCTGACGCGCCTTCACGATGTTCTCGTCGTTGATGTCCTCGTAGTGCTTGAACAGGCCGCGACCTTTGTTCTCGCCATCCGGATCGGAGCCTTCTTCCTGCAGCGTGTCTAACGTCGAAAATTGTTTCAAGCCGTCGAATGCCCAGGTTGCCGGCATGAGGGTGCCGATCACTTTTGACGCGCCCGCAGGCACGCCGACTAATCCCGAAAAAAGAATCTGAGGAATCAGAATTAGCGGCACCAGACTGGTGGCCATCTCTGAAGTTTTTACAATCGCCGAGACGAACAGTCCCAGCGCGATGCCCACCATGGCCGTGAGCGCGACGATGAACAATTGCGGGATTAGCCAGCCCGGCACACTCATCAGGCCAACGTAGTGCATCACTTTTATTGAACCAAACAGCAGCAGACACTGCACCGCGACAATCAGCGCCAGCACGAAGATCTTCGAACCCACATACGGCATCAAGCCGAGGTTCACCATTCTTTCGCGCGTATAGACCGGGCGCTCGCGAATAATTTCGCGCGAGGCTACGGAAGTCCCGAACCAAAGCGCCACCAGCCCGAGGACAAAATAAGGAAAGTCGCGCGGAAGCTTGTGGCCCACGACCAGATAAGTCAGGAAGGCGATGATCGGCGCCTGTGCAAACAGGATGAGCAGATTAAATTTGTCCCGGCTGAGGACTTCGAGATAACGACGCGTGAGCGTGCCCCACTGACGCACCTGATCAAAAACGCTGGGGTGACGTCGCGGTGGCGCGGCCGCACGCCCATCGCGCGGCAGCACGCTGAGCGGCTCGACCACATTACGCCGGTACTGCTCGGTATTTTGAAACTTTATTTTCCACTGGTCCGCGACGTGTTCGGCAATTTGCTCGCGCTGCTGTTTGAACGCTTGCTTCTGCGATTTCGGCGCGTTAGGCGGAAGCGCCGGCATGGCGGCGATCTGTTCGTTGACCGGATCTTCCAGCTTGTCGTAAAGATCTTTGAAACTCTCAGCGTTGACGTGTTCCAGCGCCTCCTGCGGACTGCCGTAAAAAACCAGCTTCCCTCGCATCAGCACCACGATCTTGTCAAAGAGCTTTACGTTCTCCATCGCGTGCGTGGTGAGGATTACGGTGCGGCCGCTTTCGGCAATCTGCCGAAAGAGCTTCATGATCTTCTCTTCCGTAGCCGGGTCGAGACCGGACGTCGGCTCGTCGAGGAAAATCACTGAAGGTTTCGTGATCAGCTCGACGGCGATCGAAACACGCTTGCGCTGTCCACCCGAGAGTTGCGACACCGGCACGTCGCGGCGCTCGGCAAGACCGGTCACGTCCATCACTTCGTTGATGATCTGATCGATCTCTTTGGTGGAAACATCGCGGGACAAACGCAGGCGCGCAACGTAGTAAAGCGTGCGATAAACAGTCAGCTCGCGATGGATGATGTCGTCCTGCGGCACATAGCCAATCGACTGCTTGAGCGAATCAAGATGGCGGTAAAGATCGAGGTTATTGATGAGCACATAGCCGCTGGTGGCCGGACGCATGCCGTTGAGCGAGTCCATCAGCGTTGACTTCCCGGCTCCGGAGGGACCCAGCAATCCGACAAACTCGTTCGGCTGGATCGTCAACCCCACATCATTGATCTGGCCGCCGCCGGAACGATTGGCGACGCTCTTGACGATGTTGATGCAGTCGATCCGCGTCTTTGAACGCGTGTCATAAACTGCGACACCCTGCTGCGCCTCGGCCTGCAGCACGAACGGTCCGATTTGAATTACGTCTGAAAGCTGAATCGATTGACGGCCACTGATGCGCTGGCCATTCACGTAAACGCCGTTCGTGGAACCGGCATCTTCCAGCGTCACGCTGCCGTTGCTGCGCGCAAACCGCGCGTGATGGTTGGAAATCTGTAAACCGTCAAGACGAATGTCATTGTCGGCCGCACGCCCGACGGAAAGTTGCGCGCGCTGATCGAACGAGACTCGGGCGAGTAGTTGCGGCTGTGCCGACGAACCGGGAAGCGTCTGGGGCGGAATGCTGCCCGAGGACGAGACAATCGTCTGTCTCCGCGCCATCGCGGCAATCTGTCCAAACTCAGAAGGAATCGGTTGCGGGGCCGGGGCCTGACTTTGCGGCGCCACTTGTCGCGCGCGGGCCGAATGTGCCGGGTCGACCACTCTCAGTATCGGTCCCCCGGTGCCCAGCTGAATCTGATCCTGATCGAAGACCTTGGCAGTGCCGGCGATGCGCTGTCCGTTGAGCAACGTGCCGTTAAAGCTCTTGAGATCGACTACCGCGTACTGGTCATCAATCTTGCGGACCTCGGCATGGCGCCGGGACACCACCGCTGCGGCGGCGTCGATCACAACTTCACCTTCGGGATCGCGACCTAGTCGCGTGACGTCCTTGTTCAACTCGAACCGCCTCACTTGCGGCGACAACGGATCGACTAATTCCAGACGAGCGGACGAACCGGGTGGTGTCGGCGATGGCGTAAACTTTTGCGGACGCGGCGGCGTGGACGGTGCGGAAGGAGGTTGAGGTTTTGGCTGGGGCGCAGCCGGTGGCGCTGCTGCCGGCACATCGCGCACCGTCGCTAACCGATCGAGCTCGGCGGCCGGCTTTGCCTCGACCACTTTTTCAACTGGCGCCTGCTCAATACTGACGACGCGCAGAATAGGACCTTCAACACCAAGCTGAACATGCGAGCCGACCCGCACCTCAACCGGCGCGCTGACCTTTTGTCCATCGGCATAGGTGCCGAAACGTGATTTGACGTCGGCGACCAGGCAGCGGCCTTCGACAAAGCGAAATTCGGCGTGCCGGCGCGAGACCATGGGCCACTGGTCCTGCGAAAAGAAAAAGTGACAAACAGCCGGGTCGCGTCCGACGAGTACAACTTCACTCGTAAAGGCGCGCTCGCCGAGCAGCTTGCCGCCGCGGTCTTCTGCGAGAACGATTTTCATTTTGACGATTTGGAGTGCGGTGACCTGTCACCGCTTTCCACGGAACTGAGAGATAATCTCAAAAAGCTGCGACAGGTCGCAGCACTCCAAAATTAGACTACTTCTTGCCGAACCGGAATGATTCCAGCAGCATCGGCAGTTCGCCCTTCTGGCCGACGTCGTCAGCACTCTTTAGCTCGGGAGCCAGCGAAGTTGTCAGAATCAAAAACTTCAGTCCGGCCTTTTCACCCGGACGTGGCGGGAAAAAGATCTCGCGGCCCCACAAGGTCACGTCACCTTTGTCCGTGCCTCTTGAGACGGCTTCAAAGCGAAACTCATATCCATCATAACTGCCAACTTTGGTAGGCCCTTCGGAAAGCTTGCGGTACTCAGGAAACTTCTTGCTAAAGCCCTGATCGTCTTTTTCCGCAAGTTTATGGAAGAAGTCGTTGTCGGGAGTGGTCGACTCGTCCGCGGCATACCATGGCGCTACGGCAAAATTCTCCTGAGTGAAATCCGGAGGCAGTCGCCGCTCGACCTTGATGAAGTTGTCCGTGCTCGGCACCTTCACCCACCTGTCGGGGTAGTAGAAAGAAAAATCCACGTAGTTGTCGCGTAGCTTGCCCGCCAGCTCATCCTTCGAATTCATGAACTGAACCGCATCAGCCGGAGGCGTATACGGCGGCGGTTCATTCTCTGCGGGCTTGGAAACTTCCGCGGGGCTCTCACTGGCCGGTGGGGCCGAAGACGTTGTGGGCGTCGGCACGACGATGACGCGTCTGCCGGACTCGCGCTTTTCGAGCCACGGTTTCGCGACAAAGAAGTAAGCAGCGACGACTCCTCCCAGACCAATAATCAAGAGCACCGCGAGAATTCCCAGAATCAACGGAAGCTTTGATTTCTTTTTCGCTGGCTGAGGCGGCAGTGGCTGACCCGGTGCGGCCTGCACACCAGGTTGCGCGGGCAGTGGCGCCGATGTCGCGATCGGTCCCGATTGAACTTGTTGAGGAGGCGGCAATGGCGCAGATACCGGGGGCGGCTGCGACGGGGGCAGTGAAGCGGACATTTGCGTGGCCGCGTTTGGATCCGAAATTGTTGGAGGCTGAGGCGCGGCAATCGGTCCTGACGGCTGCACCGGAGGCGCGGTTATCTCATGTTGCGTAACCTGCGGCTCGAGATCCTTGGTGTCACGGGCAGAAACCTGGACCGTCTCTTCTTCCCGGCGTGACGAAATCAAAGTCGCTTCCGCGTCAATTCCCGTGTTGACCACGGTAGCTTCCGGGTCGAACTGCGCCGGCAATCGCGCATCAAGATCGCGGGTCGTGGGCTTGGCCACCGCGTCCCGAATCTTGTTGGAATCGAACTGAACGGTCTCGCTCAGACCGGCGTCGATGTTAAAGAGCAGGCCGCCGTCATGGGTACAAAACTTCTGGGTGTCGGTCTGATAGGTGCGATTACATTTGGGGCAACGTCTCATTTGTTTGTCTCAATAGTCTGTAGATGCTACGACTGGGCGCGGGCGGCCGCAATCTTGGCCGGCAGGTCAGCATTCATCGGGTCGAGCTGCAACGCTCTTTGATAAGCGCGCAGTGCGTCGCGCGGCCGTCCCGCGCTCATGTAACCGTCGCCCACTCCGGCAAAGCCAAATGCGCCGGCAAGCGCCTTGCGATCACCATCTGACGCCAACGCCGCGGCTTCTTCATAAGTCCTGAAGGCATCATCGTACGAGGCCAGGCCAAGATATGCACGAGCCAGGACGTTGCGGACGATAAAGCTTTTTGGATTCACCTCGGCCGCGGTCTTCAGAACTCGCGCCGCTTCGGCGTATCGCTTGTTGACTGAGTGCAACCGGCCCATCAAAAACAGCGCGCCCGGGTTGCGTGCGTCCAACATCAATGCGCGCTCCAGCACCGGTTGAGAATCCTGCCAGCGCTGCTCTGACTGCATTGCGTCCGCGATCAAGACGAGCGTCGGAGCGTCTTTTGCCTGCTCAATTGCCGATCGATAAATGGGTTCAGCTTCGTCCCAACGCTTCATGCGACGAAGCACCCCGGCCAGGTGGACCTGGGCCACGACGAAATTCGGATCGAGCGCCACCGCACGCCGGAAAGCCGCTTCGGAATCAGCGTTGTAGATTCCGCGGGCAGTCATGGCGACACCCAGACGATCGAATGCGATCGCGTTGGCGGGATCCAATTCCGTCGCGCGCCGGGCGAAATATTCAGCGTCGGAAAAACGTTTGGCGTTGAGCGCACCGGTGCGCGGCTGCACTAATGCAAAACTGAGGGCTATCAGGACCTCAGGATTGTTGGCCTGGGTCTCGTGCGCGGTGCGATAGGACTTTTCTGCGTCTTCCCAGCGTTGCTGATCGACAAACACGTTGCCGATGCCGTAATGCGCTCGCGCATCACGCGGCTTGAGCGTCAGCGCGCGGCGATACGCCGCTTCAGCCGCAGCAAACTTTCGCGCGTCACGCGCGTCATTGCCGTCGGCGATCGCATCCTGAAACCTGGCTTCGAGTTCGGCCGGGCTTATTCGTGCCGGGGTGGGCCGGGCCGGGCCGGTGCTGCGTTTTGCTTCCGGATTCTTGGGGCGAAAGATGCCGGCGCCTCCGCCCAATTCGCCGCCCGTCTCCTGGGCGTTCACTGCGGGCAAAAGTAAAGCCGAACAGGCCATCAACAGCGCCGCGACTCCAAACGCACGCGTCGCTGCTTTTGAAAATTTGAGCTGAATTTTGTTCATACTTGTATTAGACCTAATTTAGCCGAATTTTTGCGCGGAGATAATACTCGGTGAGATATGGAGTCACAAGCTCGCGCGCGAACAGGACCCGACGGGACCAATCAGGCCGGGCGAACCAGCCGGAATCCGAGCACTGAGACTTTAGTGCTTTCAGCAAACCAGTCACGACGAGTAGCGGATATCGGTTTGGGAACTTGCTCAGTGCCATAAGACGCGCCCCGCACGACGTACCAGTTCCGTTGCTCGCCTTCAACCTGTTTGGTGCTGCCCGGATAGTAAGAAGCCTTGGTTGAAGTCCATTCGTAAACATTGCCCATCATATCCAGGGCGCCCCAACGCGTCTTGTCATTTGGCGCGGAACCAACTGGTTTCGGCGTGTCGCCGCCTGAACTCTTGGTAATTGCGTTGCCTTCGACCCACTGATTGCCCCACGGATAAATATTGTTCTGATCGCCGCCGCGCGCCGCGTATTCCCATTCTTCTTCTGTCGGCAGGCGATACTTCACTCCGTCACGCTTAGAACGCCACTCGGCAAATGCCCTTGCGTCGTCATAAGAAACAAACGTCACGGGCCAAAGTTCCTGGCCCGTGAGCGGCTTGTTGCCGGACCAATTCGACGGGGCCTGATGTTTCGACTCGCTGACGAATTGCTGGTACTCGAAATTGGTGATCTCCGTCTTGTCGATGTAGAACGACTGTACCGTCACAGCGTGCACCGGCACTTCCGCGACAGTGGCTCCGTTGCGGCCCATCTGGAAAGTGCCTCCCGGAATCATGATGAACTCAGGTTTGAAAGCGAGCGGCTCAGGCGTCGGAGTTTCAGGCGAAGGGGTTTGCGGGGTCGGTGTTCCGGGCCCGCCACTCGTGCGCGGTGACTTCAACATCCACAAACCGATCACTGCGCCACCGCCGATTACAAACAAGATCACCACTGCTATCAAAATCAAGGGCAGCATGCTCTTCTTCGGTGGTGCGACCACGGCCGCAGGCGCGCCGGTCATCGAGGAGTAACTGTTCTCGGTAACAGTGGTCGCGCCGGTCGCTGCTTGAATTTGGGTTGCTTCGGGATCGACAACTCCCGTAGTCGAAGGAGGAATGCTGGCCGCCAACTGGCTCAGCTTTTCTTCGATGGCCTTGGTCTGCTTGGAAACTAACTCTTCGACGCGCACTCGCTCTTCTTCGCGACGGCGTTCCTCTTCACGCTTGCGTTCTTCTTCGCGCTGCTTTTCTTCCTGGCGCAGTCTCTCGGCTTCGCGTTCGCGTTCTTCGGCAACGCGCTTTTCTGCCGCCAGTCGATCTTCCTCTGCTTTTTGCTTGCGCGCGGCTTCTTCTTCCGCCAGCCTGCGTTTCGCTTCTTCTTCGCGGGCCAGCTCTTCACGCGCCACGCGCAACTTCTCTTCCTCCTCGACCAGCGATGTACCGCTAATCGTCCCTGCCAGCGGATCAGAAATCGTTTGAGACCCGGCCGGCGGCAATGTCGAAGGCGGGGTCGCAATCGTCTTCAGCGGATCCAGCCTGGTCGACGAATCGCCCGTCGTCTTCAACAATGCACTCGCCGCGGCCATCGCCTCGCGCAGCTCGTTCAGGAAATCATCAGCTGAACTGGTGCGAAACTCGGGTTCTTTCTCGAGCGCGTGCCGCACCACGGCTTCAATCTGCGGCGGCACCTCGATACCATGAGAAGCAAGCGTGGGCACCTCAGCCGTGAGGTGCTTTTTCATGATTGCGGGAATTGAGTTACCTTTGAATGGCACTTCGCCACAGAGCATCTGGTAGAGCATAACGCCGAGGCTGTACACATCCGCGCGTGTATCAGGCGGCTCGTCAGACCACTGTTCGGGCGCCATATAAAAAGGCGAGCCCATCAATCCGGTGGTTTGCGCGGCCACAAATGAACCGAGCAACTCGCCCGACTTAATCTTGGCCAAACCAAAATCGAGAATCTTGGTGCCTTCAGTGATCGGGATGCCTTCCTGAATCATTACGTTCAGCGGCTTCAGATCACGATGCACAATCTTTTGCCGGTGCGCCGCGGCGATTCCCGAGCAGATCGGCTGCATCAATTCAAACGCCCTTACCGGACCCATCGCATTCTCTTCCGCCATCAGGTCCTGCAGGGACTTGCCCTGGACAAACTCCATCACCAGAAATGGCATCGTCCCCCGCACCACTCCAAAGTCAGTCACCGCGATAATGTTCTGATGGCGAATAGCTGCGGCGGCCAGTGCTTCCTGACGAAAGCGTGTGACCAGGTTCGGATCGTTCCCGACTAGATCCGGAAGAATAATTTTGATGGCGTGTTGGGTCTTGAGAAAGATGTGGCGCGCTTTGTAGACGATGCCCATGCCGCCCTGGCCCAGCCGCCGTTCGAGTTGATAGCGTCCGTCAAGGATCGGTTCACCCTGAATTGACTGTGTGGTTTGCGCGCCGTCATCGGGACAATACACAACATCGTCGGCGAGACAGGTGCGACAGGTTGGACACTCTCTCATTCGGTGATTTCAATCAAGCGCGGTTCCAGCGAGTCACAGGCATTCCGAGGGATTTTAGCGGCTGTGTCGCAGGCAAGCAAGCAGCAGGCTAAATCGTTGCAGCGCTCACCTGCGGCTTGCCGCTCATTAGTGCGGTAAGCCTGGGCTTACCGGTCCGCCCAGCAAACACAATTTCGAGGCTTCGCCTCAGAAGCGAGGCGCAGCCTCACCTTGAATACAAACGATGACGGTGAGGCGAGCCTCACCGCACTGGTGCTTTGCCTCAAAAGTCTGACAGTCTCACTCTTATTCTCATTCACACCGGGCTTCAGCCCGGTGATCAAAGACCGTGAAAATCATAGGAACCGTTTCAACGGTTTCTCCGTGTCTTTTACCAGGCAAAATCGCCTGAGTGTCTTAAGCAGAAAAGTAAACCGTTAAAACGGTTCATTATTCTCCTCCTCTGCTTATCACCGGGCTAAAGCCCGGTGTGAATGAGAGGTTCCCTTTCGGACTTTTGAGGCAAAACCCCGCACTGGTCCTGCGGCAAGCCGCGAATGCAGTGCGCCGGTCGTGACCTCGCTACTTCACCACCACATTCACCAAACGCTGAGGCACGACGATCACCTTAACCACCTTTTGGCCGTCGATGAAACTCTGGACCTTGGCGTCGGCGAGAGCCATGGTGCGCAAGTCGGCCTCAGAAATGTCCGGCGTCACGGTCACACGCGAGCGCAGCTTTCCATTGACCTGAATCGGGATCTCCAGCTCGTCTTTGCGCGCCAGTTCCGAATCAGCGATAGGCCAGGCAGCCGATTTCAGTAACCCGCCTTCGTGACCTAAGCCTTGCCACATCTCTTCGGCGACATGCGGTGAAAACGGCGCCAGCATGATCACCAAAGCTTCAATCGCTTCGTGTACCGCAAACAGATCGGACGGTGTGGCCGAACCTGGCGCCGCGTTGAATTCGCCCAGCGCATTCGACAGCTCCATCAAAGCCGCCACGTTGGTATTCAGATCCAGCTTCTCGAAATCACTGGTCACGCGCGCAATCGTTTGATGCGTTTTGCGTCGCAGTGCGCGCGCGGCATCACTGAACTCTTTCGCGTCCTCCGGTGCTTTCGCCAGTTCGCCCCGCCAGCGATACACCATCGTCCACACTCGTCGCAAAAAACGGACCGCGCCTTCAATGCCTGACTCAGACCACCGCAGCTCGTTCTCGACAGGCGCGGCAAACAGCACAAACAGGCGCGTCGCGTCGGCGCCAAACGCCTGAATCATTTCATCGGGATCGACGCCGTTGCCCAGACTCTTGGACATAGCTTTCCATTCGTCTGTGCCCTCGACGCGATTGGTGACCATACCCTGCGTCAACAAACGCTTCACCGGCTCGTTGAATGTCACCAAACCCAGATCGCGCATCACTTTGGTCCAGAAGCGCGTGTAGATCAGGTGCATGACCGCGTGCGAATCGCCGCCAATGTATTGATCCACGGGCGTCCATTGGCTGGCGATCGCCGGATCGAACGGCGCGGATTCATTGCGCGGATCGAGATAGCGAAAGAAGTACCACGACGAATCGACAAACGTATCCATTGTATCGGTCTCGCGCGTGGCGGCCTCTCCGCACTGCGGGCAGGTCGTGTTCAGGAATTCGGGCACACTCTTCAGTGGCGATTCGCCGGTGCCGGTAAATTCCGCGTTGTCGGGAAGCATTACCGGCAAGTCTTTTTCCGGAACCGGAACCATGCCGCATTTCGGACAATAAATAATGGGAATGGGAGATCCCCAGAAACGTTGGCGCGAGATGCCCCAATCGCGAATGCGATAGGTCACCGCGCCGCCACCAAACCCTTTTTTCGCGGCATAGTCAGCCATCTCGCGGACCGCGGCAGCGGAAAGTTGGCCACTCCATTCGCCGCTATTCACCAGCACACCGTAATCGACGAACGCGGTTTTCATGTCCATCGACTGATCGCCGCCCGGAGCCGTGTCAGCCGGCTCGCTTTGCTGCCCATGAATGACCGGCGCAATCACCTGGCGAATGGGCAGCGTATACTTTTGCGCAAACTCGAAATCGCGCTCGTCATGTGCCGGCACACTCATCACCGCGCCTGAGCCGTAATCCATCAAGACGTAATTCGCCACCCAGATCGGCAGCACTTCGCCATTGAACGGATTGATGGCCAGCAGGCCGGTGTTCATGCCCAGCTTCTCTTCGTCGTCGCTCTGATCTTCAGTTTTGATGGCGCGTGCCGCTTTGACCTTTTCCGCGAACTCCGTCACCTCGTCTTTTAAAGAGCCCTCAAGCAATTGGGCCAGCACCGGGTGCTCGGCCGCCACCACGATTGCGTTGGCGCCAAAGATAGTGTCGATGCGAGTGGTGAAAACGCGGATCCTGGCCTCGTGATCCTTCACCGCGAAATCGACGTACGCACCCTCGCTGCGTCCGACCCAATCACGCTGGCGCTTGATCACTTTCTCAGGCCAGCCTGCCTCGATTTCCTTGATGTCCGCAACCAGCTCTTCGGCGTACTTGGTCGTGCGCAGATACCACTGCTCGATCTCTTTCTTAATCACCGCTGTGCCGCAACGCCAACAAACGCCGCCGGATGATTGCTCGTTCGACAGGACGGTTTGCTCTTTGGGACACCAGTTGACCGGCGAAGTGCGTTTGTACGCCAGACCGAGCGCCAGCATCTTCAAAAAGAACCACTGATCCCACTTGTAATAATCAGGACGATGCGCGGCAATTTCTCTTGACCAGTCGTAGCTGATACCGAGCCGCTGCATCTGGCCCTTCATGTGAGTGATGTTGTTCTCAGTCCAGTCGCGCGGTTGAATGCCGCGCTTAATGGCGGCCTGCTCAGCGGGTTGGCCAAAACTATCCCAGCCGATCGGATGCAGCACGTTGAAGCCGCGCAGGCGCTGGTACCACGCCAGCGCGTCGCCGATTGAGTAGTTGCGCACATGCCCCATGTGCAAGAACCCGGATGGGTAGGGCAACATTTCGAGCGCGTAATACTTCGGGCGTGTGTCGTTCGCCTGCGGCTCAAAACTGCGGGTTTCTGCCCAGTGCTTTTGCCACTTTTCTTCGATTTGTTCGGGAAAATATTTCTCGTCCATATCGCGATTCTCCGGTTAAGTTACAAGTAAACTCCGGAATGCACAAAGCCTGCCTGCGCATTCATTAATCTTGGTTTTGTCAGGATTCGCCGCTTCGAACACGCTGCGTTCAGCGAACGCGCGTCGAAAGCGGCCCGGTAAGGAGGAGTTTAGTATGTGAGTAAGTGCGAAACATTGAAGCGATTGTAACGGAAGCGTTCCGCCGCGTCCAGAGTCTGTCGGGGCGAGAAGCGCTGCGTCATTGTTGCCGGCTTGCCGCGCCCATTGCGGTGAGGCTTGCCTCACCGTTCGGCGAATAATTCATTAAGGCTATGCCCTGGCGAGGCGAAGCCCCTTTCACTCTCGACGATGAGTCGGTGAGCCAAAGGCTCACCGCACGGGGCGCGGCAAGCCGCATCAATCTGTCACAAACGATCGCAACGCTTCCAGATTCTTTACATCAGCCCGCGGATCATCGTACGGAGTTTCGAGAATGAACGCTGCATGCGCCAGCCCGGGATGTCGCGCAAAGCGGCGCAGCCCCTCGCGCCCAATGTGACCTTCGCCGATGTGCCAGTGCCGATCGACGCGTGAATTGTACGGCGCGCGCGAATCATTAAAGTGCACAGCGCGCACATTACGCAGGCCCACCGTGCGACGGATGATTTCAATCGTCGCTTCCAAACCGTCCGGTTCGCGAATGTCGTAACCGGCCGTGAACGAATGGGCCGTATCAATGCAAACTCCCAACTTTAGTTCCGGGCACAAGTTCATGATCGCGCGCAGATGTTCGAAACGATGGCCGATGCACTCGCCCTGTCCCGCGGTGTTTTCCAAAAGAATGCGCAGCTTTCCCAGCTTCAATCCTTTGGTGGCAAGTTGCAGACTAAGTGCGCAAATCTCGAGCGCGTCTCTCTCTCCGCAACCACGCGCGCTGCCCGGATGCAACACCAGGTAATCGACACCCAGCGCGATGGCACGCTCGATCTCTTCACGAAATGAATTAATCGATTTTACGAGAACCGTTTCGTCAGCGGCAGCGAGATTGATCAGGTAATTAGCATGAATGAGCACCGGCGACAGTTTGGTTGCTCGTCTTGTCTTCTTGAAAAGCTCGACAGCTTCGGGTGTGAGCGGCTTGGCCATCCAGCCGCGTGGATTTCGGGAAAAGATCTGAACGGCATCACATCCCGTGTCTTTGGCAATAATTAATGATTCGTGCAGGCCGTCTTTGATGGGAGCGTGAAACCCGATTTTTGGACGCGATCGAAGTACCGACTTTGGCATTGGATTAATTCGGCTTGCCGCGCCCAGTGCGGTCAGGCTTGCCTGACCGTCTGCGCGACAAAACATAATGCGAGGCTACGCCTCGGCAATAGGTTGAGGCATAGCCTCTAACAAAATAAGGACACGACCGGTCAGGCAAGCCTGACCGCAGTGGGCGCGGCAGAGCCGATTTACCAATGAAATGATCCAATGAATCAACGCTCAACTCCCGCCATCACGCGCAGCATATTGCCACCGAGAATCTTATCGATATCAGCCTCGCTGTACCCGCGCTTGAGCAACTCCTGCGTCAGGTTTGGCAAGTCCGCTACCGACTTCATATCCACCGGGACAGCCTGAACTCCGTCAAAGTCGGAACCGATACCCACATGATCGACGCCCACCAGCTTGACGATGTGATCAATATGATCGGCAATCCGTGCGACGGTCACTGGCGGCAAGCGCCTGGCGTACTCAGTAGCGCGCACACGATCACGCGCCAGCTTCTTATGGACCGCGTCGCCTCGCTCTTCTTCCGAAGCCCTTTGCACCAGGGAGGCAATCTCAGCGTCCACCTTCTTCTTTTTCGCACTCCAACCTGGTTCGATGTGCTCCGGATAAAAGATCACATTCACCACGCCCCCGGTTTTCGCCAGCGCCACGATCATGTCGTCAGTGAGATTTCGCGGCACGTCGGCAATCGCGCGACAACCCGAGTGCGTGGCGATCACCGGCTTGCTCGACGTGTTGACGATGTCCCAAAACGTCTTGTCCGACACGTGCGACACGTCCACCATCATCCCGAGCCGATTCATTTCGCGAACCACCTGTTTTCCCAAATCATTCAAGCCGCGCGTTTGGCCGGCCTCATCGCCGGACGATCCCGCCCAACTCGTGCTGACACTCCAGGCCGGCGACATGTAGCGCACACCCATTCGGTAATAACGCTCGACATTCTCCACGCGCTCATCGATTGCATAACCGCCCTCTAACCCCATCAGCGCCGCAATTTTTCCGTCTTCCGCCGCCTTGCGAACATCCGCAGCTGTCGTCGCTAACTGCCACGTTTCCGGATGGTTATTAGCCAGGGCAGTGACCGCTTCGATCTGGATATCAGCGCGTTTCACAGCACGCGCGCCGGTTGCGCCGAAGAGCTGAGGTTCGACCCAGATGGAAAAGAATTGCGCGTCCAGGCCGCCCTCTTTCGCGCGCACTGCGTCGAGGTGTCCCTCCTGCTGGAGCTGGTTGATGTCCGCGTTTTCATCCACGATCCGCTGGACCGTGTCGGCATGCATGTCGACCGCAATGGCGCGGCGATGGATCGAAAGGGCGTCGTTAGCTGGACTCGTTTCAGAAGTCGTCATGATTTTTGAATTTGACCCTAGGCTGTTTTCGTTTCGCCGGCAACTAATCGAAAAAATAAGCGCGGCGGCAATCAAAGGTACCACTCGCCTTGAACTACGCGCCGGCCAGAAAGGCAAAGTTCCGTTGTGTTCATTAATAGAATGCAAATGCTTTTGAATGGTACGGAGCAGACGCTTTAGAAGCAAGGGACTAACGCCAAATCACCGACCCCGTTTACCTTGCCAACCGCGCCGCGTTTAGAGTATCGTTTTGTGTCAATCAGTCCCGTAAACACGTCTCGCTTTTCGAAAGTGTAAATCTCCAAAGGAGACTCAAAAATTCATGTATTCAATAGGCGATAAGAAAAAGGACGTCAGCACTCCGCGCATTTGTGACTGGGTGTGGCACGACGGCGAGTTCATTAAGTGGAACGACGCGCGCGTGCACGTCATGTCGCATGTTCTGCACTACGGTTCCAGCGTCTTTGAGGGCATCCGCTGTTATTCCACCAAACGGGGCCCGGCCATCTTTCGCCTGCGCGAACACATGCAGCGTTTCCTGAATTCCGCCAAAGTCTTTCGCATGGACCATCACTGGACGGTCGATGATTTCTGCGACGCCGCCGTCAATCTGGTGCGCAAAAGCGAGCTCGATCAGTGCTATATCCGGCCCATCCTGTTTCGCAGTCTGGACGAGGACAAGCCGGCTTTCGGCGTGAATCCATTTCCAAATCCGCTGGCGTGCTATATCGGCGCCTGGGACTGGGGAAAATATCTCGGCGACGAAGCAATCGAGAAAGGCGTCGATGTTTGCGTCTCAAGCTGGAACCGTCTCTCGCCGAATTCCCTTCCGCCGATGGCCAAGAGCGGCGCGAACTACATGAATTCGCAGTTGATCAAGATGGAAGCCCTCGTCAATGGATTTGCCGAAGGCATCGCGCTCGACGATCGCGGTTACGTTTCCGAAGGCTCGGGAGAAAACATTTTTGTCGTTGCTAACGGCATCGTCAACACGCCGCCGCTTTCCTCCTCGGTGTTACCCGGGATCACTCGAGACAGCGTCATTCAGATTTGCAACGAACTGGGTCTGACAATTAAGGAGCGGAGCATTCAAAGGGCTGCGCTCTATGTCTCGGATGAATTGTTCTTCAGCGGAACGGCCGCGGAAATTACGCCGATTCGTTCGGTCGACCGCATTCAGATCGGGAATGGCGCGCGCGGTGAAATCACCGCGAAGATTCAAAAGGTGTTTTTCGAGATCACCAAAGGCGAGCGTCCGGCGCCTGGGCCATGGCTCACATACGTGCACGAGCAGGACGCGCGCTCGGCAGACTTGCCGGCGGCCACTGCATCAGAAAACGGACGCAAGCCGGCCGCAAAGACGGCCGGCGAAACTTCAACCAGGGAACCTGAACTCGTGGCTCGCGCGGCCGCCGGTCTTGAATGAACCCAAAGTTTCGTTTTAGGTTTTCGCAAAGGCGGGAATTCGTTCCCGCCTTTTTTTATTAGAACGCCGCAAAGGCAGGACAGCGGGCGACCGGGAATTTCAGGCGAGTTTACAAGGGCTAACGACTTAGCTCTGGCAAGTTTTCTTTTGAACTCGGTTCACTTTCCTCTGAGTCTGTTTTTTCGTCCTCAATCCGCTCACCCATGACGACGCGCACCTCATGGGTTTTGCCATCGTCAACCAGCAAGATCTCATCATCGGATTGCTCAATGCCGTCAAGAAATCTATGCGCCACTCCGCGATTAAGCGAGTGCGGATTCTCGACCTTGATTCGGAAAGTCGTTTTCCCCTTTCGGTAAATGATTTCGAATTCATGCCAGAACCGCGGAATGCACGGATCAATTTGCAATCGATCGCCGGCTAGTTTGAATCCCAGGATGTACTCGAGCGCGGCGCGATACATCCATCCTGCCGACCCTGTGTACCAGGTCCAACCGCCCCGTCCCGTGTGCGGCGGCACAGCATAAACATCGCCCGGCGCTACATAAGGTTCGACTTTGTATTTGTGCAGCCCGGCGCGCGTCGACGAGTGATTGACCGGATTCAGCAGACCGAACAATTCGCCGGCGCGGTCGCCGTCGCCCAGCATCGCGAAAGCGATCACGGTCCAGAGCGCGGCGTGCGTGTACTGCCCGCCGTTTTCGCGCACGCCGGGCACATAACCTTTCACGTAACCGGGATCCAGCTTGCTCTTATCAAAGGGCGGCGTGAACAGGTTGATCAATCCGTCGCCACGCCGAATCAGATACTGATCGACAGCGGCCATGGCGCGGGCGCCGCGATAGGATTCCGCCACGCCGGACATCACCGCCCAGGTTTGTGCGATGGAATCGATGCGGCACTCATCGTTCTGGGCAGATCCTAACGGCGTTCCATCGTCGAAGTAGGCGCGGCGATACCAATCACCGTCCCATGCGTTTTCTAATCCTTTGCGAAGTTTTTGCAAATGATCAGCGTAACGCTGGCTGCGCTCGGCAAAGTCAGAGGCTATCGCTTTCGGCGCGGCCTCGATCAGTCGCGCAAATCCCGTGAGCACCGTACAGAGAAACCATCCGAGCCAAACACTTTCGCCTTTTCCACCAACGCCGACGCGGTTCATGCCGTCGTTCCAATCGCCGCAGCCCATCAATGGCAATCCGTGCGCGCCCAATCCCAGACTGCGATCGATCGCCCGGGCACAATGCTCGAAAACAGTTCCCTTTTCGGTTGAAACCTCCGGTTGAATGTAATTCTCGACCTGATCTTCGGCGAGCAAAGGCGCCTCTAAGAACGAAACCATCTCTTCAAGCACCGATGCGTCACCGGTGACACTTACATAGTGCGAGGTAACAAGCGGCAACCACAGCAGGTCATCCGAAAAGCGCGTGCGCACCCCTCGAGCGGTCGGCTCGTGCCACCAGTGCAGCACATCGCCTTCCTTAAACTGGCGCGACGCGGCCGCCAAAATTTGTGAACGCGCGACTTCGGGCCGCGAATAGACCAACGCCATTACGTCCTGCAACTGATCGCGAAAACCAAACGCACCACTGGACTGGTAGAAAGCCGAACGGCCACGCACACGACAGGCCAGCACCTGACAAAGCAACCAACGATTCACCAACGCATCCATTGAGGCGTCCGGTGTTTTTACTTCGACCGCGCTCAGCGTCTGGTCCCAGAAGTCCAGCACACGCTCGAGCGCTTCGTTAACTACCTGGGGACTGCGAAAGCGCGCATTGATCTCGCGCGCCTCTTCGATTGACTCGCCCTGGCCCAACAAGAAGATTACTTCGCGCGCTTCCCCCGGAGCGAGATCGATCACCGTCTGAATCGCCGCGCATGGATCGAGACCGGCGCCGTCGCGTCCGCCCAAAGCGGTACGGTGCAGCGCGGCTGGATCCGCCAGCGATCCGTTGCGCCCAACAAACTCTTTGCGGTCGCAGGTCATGGTGAATTTTTGTTCGCTGGTCCCCACGAATGCGACCCGCCCGGCAAACTCATTGTTGTATGAATTGCGCGCAAAAATTGCGCCTTCACCCTCCTCGAGATCCGTCACGACGTGTGGCGCCGATTTTTGCCGAAGCTCTCCCAAAACCAACTCGACGTAATTTGTAATCGAAAGCCGGCGGCGGCGTTCGCTGCGATTCCGCAGACGCAGCAGCGATATCTTTACGGGCGCGTCAATCGGAGCAAACAGGAGCAACTCCTGCGAGATACCCTGGCTGGCATGTTCGAATACGGTGTAGCCCTGTCCATGACGAATCGAATAGTTACTCGCACGTCGAATTGGCAGCGGAGTCGGCGTCCATGTCTCGCCTGAGTCTTCATCGCGAATGTAAATGATTTCGCCTGGCGGATCGCTCACGGCGTCGTTGGACCACGGTGTGATCCGGTTCTCGTGACTATTGATCGACCAGGTAAAGCCACTGCCAGTTTCGGTCACCAGAAATCCGAAGTCAGGATGATTGGCAATCACGTTGCACCAGGGCGCCGGGGTCCATTGGCCTTCGCCGAGAGTGGTGACGTACTCGCGGCCACCGTGTGCGAAACCGCCGATGCCATTGAAGAAGGAAAGCTTCGGAATCTGCAACGACGGTTCGACGTAAGGCTGCGCCGCTGTGCGGGGCTGAAATTCTGCAGGCAGCGGCTCTTCGGCTGAGCGCCTGACAAGCTGGTCTTCGATCGAGCCGCGTTCGCTGACAATGACTACGCGCGCTACCGCGTGCAGCAGAATGCGCTCCTGCTCAGGCATTTGGTCTGAACGACGGACGAATACGCCGCCCGGCTTGTCTACCAAACCCGCTGAGCCCGATGTGCGCACCGCGATCTGCAGCGAATCCTGAAGCGTCTGGGCATAGTCGGTCGGATGGTCATTCAGAATCACCAGATCAAACTGCAAGCCCTTAGCGCGCAGGTACTGGTGCCCGCGCAAGAGTTGACGCGCCATCGAGACGTCTTCCTCTCGATCGAGGCGCAGAATCACTATCGGAATGTCGCCGCTGATTCCGTGCGCCCAAAGGCCTGACTGAGTCAGCCGATTCAGCGCCAGCACGTGCGGTCGCGGCCGCAGCGAAGGATCCGAGTAAAGCACGCGGCCTGCCAAACGTTGGAACAGGTGCGCCTCTTCGGGTTCGATGTGCAGGTGCGTCATCTCGACCTGCGCGCGTGTCCATGCGAGGCGCGATTCGCGCTCGAAGATTCCGGCGTCGTGGTACTTCTCAGTGAGCGCCATGGCTTGCTCTCGCGATTCGGCCACGCCGGTAGTGAAAACGATTTGCGTAGTTTCGTTCGGCAGCAGGCGCACGCGACAGCGCAAGCTAAAGATCGGATCGAGCACCGCGCCCACCGTGTTCGACAACGGCTGATCCGCCATCACGGCAATGGGATCAGCGGTAGTATGGCCACGACCGAGAAAGCGTGCGCGATCGGTTTCGAATTGCGTACCGCCAATTATTTCGTTCCCCGTAGCCAGCACATGGACACCCCACACCGGCTTGTCCTGGGAAGAACGCGGGCGGCGCTGGGCCAGCAACGCACTATGCCGGCTATCGTATTGAGTTTCGATGAACAAGTTGCTGAAGGCCGGATGTGCGCGGTCGCTGGCCGCCGGCGCCAGCACAATCTCGGAATAACTGGTGAGTTCGATCTCGCGCGGGCGGTTTGAATAGTTGGCGACAGAAATGCGTCGCATCTCAGCATTGTCTTCGGCTGAGACGATGACCTCCATGTGTGTGACCACGCCTGAGTCACGCCGCCAGAAATCCGCCTTGTCTTCGGAAAAAGCGACTTCGTATTTCTGTGGTTTGGCGCCGATCGGTTGATGACCGGCGGACCAAACCGCGCCGCTGCGAATGTCGCGAATGTAAACAAAGCTGCCCCAGTTATCACGCGTCGCGTCTTCGCGCCAGCGCGTCACCGCCAGCGGCCCGCAGGTCGAATAACCCCCGCCGGCGGAAGTGATCATGGCGCTGTAATTTCCGTTGGACAGTAACTGCGTGCGCGGCGTCGGCAAGTCCGCCGTGTCATAGGCACGCGTCACCAGTCCGGTGAGGATGCGGACTACCCGTCCCGTCAAAACTTCTTCGGCGCGTGGGTGCGCGGCGGCCACACCGCGGGGCACACGCTCCTGCAAGAGCAACTCAGTCGCCTGCACCAGCGGATCGGCGTGAAAACGGTTCTGCATCACGTTCTGATTCAACAGATTATCGAGCGCGATCAAACTCATGCCCTGGTGGTGGGCCATGTAGGCGCGCACGATCGTGCACTTCTCGCCTTTCTTCACCCGCTCAGGCGTGTAGTCCAACGCTTCGAAAAATCCGTAACGCGAGAGCGCGCCTTCGCGTTCCAGCGCGCGCAGGTTTTCGATTGCCGCAACCGGTCGCACGTTCGAAGCGAGGATGGTTGAATAAGGCGAGACGACGACGTCCTCGATCAAACCGCGCTTAAGTCCCAGGCCGGGAACGCCGAACGGGCCGTATTGGTAGTTGAGCTGCAGGTCACGGGCGGCGTAAGCCGACTCGGAAATTCCCCAGGGCACGCCACGCTCGAAACCATATTCAATCTGACGGGCGACTACCGCTTCGTACGTCTGGCCCAACAGCGTCTCGCGGTAATCACGCATGACCAGCAAAGGCATCAGGTATTCGAACATGGTGCCGGTCCACGAGATCAGAGCGCGACCGCCATCGACTGAAGTGATTTGGCGGCCCATGCGGAACCAGTGTTCCTGGGGCACGTCGCCTTTGGCGATGGCCACAAAACTCGCCAGTCTCGCTTCCGACGCGAGCAGGTCGTAAAAAGAATTGTCGGCGCGTCCTTCGCTGACGTTGAAGCCGATCGTGAAGACCTTGCGTTCTTCATCAAGCAGAAAACGAAAATCCATCTCGTCAAAGATCTGCTGACAGGTCTGCGCGATCTTGGCGAGCCGCGCGGAAATGCTCTTGCATGACTCGGCCGCTTTTTCGAAAGTCTCAGTTAATTGGGATCTATCTTTGTCTCCGGCAGCCAACTCAACCAAGGCGCGATCGCACGTCTCAGGAAGAGTAGCCAGGGTCGGCACGGCGGCAGAATTAGCCTCGGTCAACTGTTCGTCTGCGTGAACATCGATCCACGGCGCCAGCACTTTCAGATCGCGACGGAGGTGACGCGCAGAACGCAAGAGCGACATGGTCCACCAACTCAGATCCGAAATCTCGTCACTGCCGTGCTCATGAGCCAACGCCGCGACAATGTCGTCGATCGTGGCCGCATGTTCGTTGAGGGCTTCAAGCCGAGTTAGCCAGGTCGAGAGGTCCTCCGGCTTTTCTTCCGCGAGGACGGCCGCGCACGCGTCGAGCTCGCTGGTTAGTTGTTTCAGTGTGATCGCATCCGTCCGTTGGCGTGAGGCGGACAGCTGCGACAAGTCCTGCCGGATCGCGCCGAGTGTATCGCTCAATCCATCCAGAACTCGCTGATCGAGTATTTTGTAGTCCGGAAGATCAAGACACGCTTGCTTGAGCGCGATGAGGCTGCCTGCGAGATTCCCGCTGTCAACCACTGAAACGTACTGCGGCCACAACGCCTCGAGCGTGTGCGTGTCGTGCCAGTTAAAAAAGTGCCCGCGAAACTTCTGCAGCTTTTGCAGGTTAACGAGCGTGGCTTCCGAACGTTCGACCAATTCGATTAGACCGAGGTAACCAAAGTCGAATGCAGCGACATTCGAAAGCAACAATAAACCGATGTTTGTCGGAGAAGTGCGATGGGCTAATACCGGTCGCGGGTCTTCCTGAAAGTTGTCCGGTGGTAGCCAGTGGTCTTCCTCACCCACAAACGTCTCAAAGAAGCGCCACGTCCGGCGCGCCACGATGCGAGCGGCGCGCAGGTCGCGCGCTGAGAACTTTGTGGGCATCTCTGGAGGACAGCGACTTACTACGTATGCGATGAGCGGTGAAATCGCCCAGGGAATGAGAAACAATGCGGCGAAGCTCAACGAAGCAGGACTGATCGCGGCGATCACTGCAGCACTTGCCAGCACGAGCGCTTCAGCAGGCCACATGAAGCGAATGAATGCTGCCAGATCATGCTTGCTCCCGCTTTCTGAACTCGCGGCAGTCATCCATTCGAGCAAATGCCGGCGCGAAATAAATTTGCGGTACGCCGTGCGCGCCAACGCATCCACCATCAAGACCGCCTGATGCGCCAGAAAGACAATCTCCAAAGCAATCTGCGCGGTGTTCGTGCGCGCGTCGCCCCAAATGCTCCAGAAATGGCTAGTCCATGGAACGCCACGCGGGTGAATCAATAAACCCGTGGTCACGTGACCATAAACAGGAAACGCCAGCGTTAACAGCACGAGCAGGGCCCACCAGAGCGCACCGCCGGGAAGGATCGTCCAACCGGCGAGGAGCAAGAGCACAATCGATGGCGCAAGCAGGCTGCGTCGCAGATTGTCCAGGATCTGCCAGCGCGAAACCGTCGGAATTAGATTGCGTCGTTTCTTCCCCTGAGCATCGCGCACATACCGCCTCAACCAGCCCGCGATTTGCCAGTCACCGCGCGTCCATCGATGTTGCCGGCGCGCGAATGCGTCGTAGTACGCCGGATAGTCGTCGAGAAATTCGATGTCGGTGACCAATGCTGCACGCGCAAAGATCGATTCGAAAAGATCGTGACTGAGCAGTGTTTGATCCGGCACGCGTCCGTCGAGCGCTCGCTCGAAAGCATCAACATCATAGAGGCCCTTGCCCGTGTAAATTCCTTCGCCGAAAAGATCCTGATAAACGTCGGACGCCGCGGTGGTGTATGGATCAATGCCGGTGTTCCCGGAAAAGACGCGGGCAAACATCGAACGCGAAGCACTTTGGAGAGAAATGCTGACGCGCGGTTGCAGGATCGAGTAGCCGTGCGTGACGCGGTCCGCTTTTTCGTCAAACCTCGGCTGATTGAGTGGGTGTATCGCGGCGCCGATGAGACGGCGCGCGGTTTCGCGTGGCAGCTGGGTATCGGCGTCGAGCGTGATTACATAGCGCACCGTCGAAAGCAGTTCCGCGCCGGCAGTAACCACCGTGAAGCTCGTATCCTTTTTCCCGCGCAGCAGTTGATTGAATTCACGCAGCTTGCCGCGCTTACGCTCCCATCCGATCCATTTCTGCTCGGTCTCGCACCACAACCGGCGACGATGAAACAGGTGAAAGCTTGCATCTCCATCAGCGCCGTAGCGCTCGTTGAGCGCTTCAATTCCCTCGACCGCCGCGTCAACCACCGGCCGATCGCCCGGCAAGTGCTCGTCAGTCGCATCGACCAAATCACTGAGCAGCGCGAAGTGCACGTGCTTGTCCTGATTGCCCAGGTAGGCAATCTCAAGTTTTCCGAGCAGCTCACCAACCGCAGCTTCGTCCGAGAGAATCACAGGCACAACTACAAACGTGCGCGCTTCAGGCGGAACGCCGCCTTTCGAAAGATCAATTTTGGGCAGCAGCCTGGGACCAAACAGGTGCGTAATGTCCCAATTGAGCACGCTGAGGGCCAGGTCACTCGCCGGAACTATTGTTAACAGGGCCCCCAGTAATCCTTTCCAAACGCTGCCGTGCACCTGCAGCACAAGCAGAAAAACCGCCCCGACTACCAACAAGGTGAGGGCAGTAAGCGAGCCGAGGTAAAAGGCGGCGGCATGTCGTTCGACGGTGCGCCGCACGCGCTCGCCCAATGTCGGGCGATGGCCGACTTCGGATTCGAGCTGGGTGACGCCTTTGCCAATCAGAAAATGTCCGACATGGGAATGTGAGTCGTCTTCCCCGGCCTCGCGTGCGGCTTGCGCCAGACGCAGCGTACAGCGCGCCACTTCCGGCTCGTTCATCTTTGCGCCTTTACTGATCCGTTCGATCATGTGCCGGTAGCGATCGCGCGTCTCGAAATCCATGCGCGAATAAACGCCGGCGGGATCTTTGGCTAGTTCGGGATCGATCAGGCTTACCGTCTCAAAGAAATCCCGCCAGTCCAGCGTCGACAGCAGGCGCATGCTGGTAATGATGTTGCCCACTGTTACCTGGGCGGACGCCTGGCGGCGATGCTCTTCCTGCACAATGCCGTCTATGGAAAGACCGAGCTTACGCAATTGCTTGTCGAGCCATTCCAGCGCGGGCAGCACCGCCGGGTCCTGTTCGCGCAAACGCTGCATGAGCTGCACCACGAATGCGCGCCCAATCTGCTTGCGTTTGCCCACGCGCGATGAAAGCAGGGGCAGCAGCTCTTGCGGTTGCAGCTGCGCCAGCTCGAGCAGCTTATCGGCGAGTCGATCAGCTTCTTCGCGTTCGCCACGTGAAGACACGATGCGCGTCGCCAGACGCCGCAGGTTCTCGACCAGGGCGAGACGCAAGCTGATTGGCACGGCCCACAACTCGCCGATCGAGAGCGGCGAGATCTTCTGGTAGGCGTTGATAAACCGTCTCAGTGTCTCGGAATCGAGATAGCTGTCCGTGTGGGCAATCAACGCGACTGACAAAGCGTAAATCCGCGGATAGTTTTTGAAGTCGCCATCGGCGAGTTTGGGCAATTCGTAGTAGTAGCTCTTGGGCAGGTCCTCGCGAATTTCGCGCACCTGCTCTTCGACGATGTGGAAATTATCGACCAGCCATTCGGCGGCGGGCGAGATGACATGCTCTTCTTTGATGGATTCGGCGAGTGTGTGGTAAGCCGCGAGAAGTTTTCGCCCGTTCTCTTCCAAGCGAGGCAGCAACAAACTGACGCGAAGCTTTTTCTCGGAAATCTTGTGTTCGGCGGCAAGGCCCGCGGCGTAGTGCTCGAGCCGCTCAACACTGTAAAGCTCTTCGCGGATGGGCAACTCGCCACCATCCGAGGTGCGAGAGAATCTCCGAGTCAATGCTGAGAAAGACTCAAACATAGCGACCAACGGGGGGATATTGTGCAGAAAGTTTTGGCTAGAATATCACGGCGACTTGCTTAACCATCTACGCGAGGGGCGGCTTTATCACCTGCCGTGGGACGGAAATCACTTTTCTGTGAGAGCTTGCGGGTAATCTTGAGCCCCACGTCGATCGCTCCGGGCACAATGAAGAAAGCCACTACCCCTCCGAGCAAGGCTCCGGTGGTAAAGCGGCTGAAATGATTGTTTTGCCAGATCGCGAAGTATCCGAGCAGGAAATCAATCGCCAGCGGGACCGTCGCGAGAATCAACCAGATGATACGCGGCGGATCGGTTTGTTTCAGCGAACGCACCAGCGGATACGCAAGCGTCGCGAATGCCAGGCCCGCATACAAACCGGTGCAGCGCGAGCACACTGCAAACGGATGATTGGCGAGATGAAATGAGCGTTCAGGAATTTGGTGACAGAGGTAACTAAACGTCTTGTAGATGGTTGAGGCAAAACCCGGATGACCCTGCGCGGCGGCGATCGGGGCGGCCACAATTAACATGACCACCGTGAGACCGAGCGTGGCGATCGCCAACCAGACAAACACTTCGACTCGCGGAAGCCGTAACGGGACGATCTCGGAACGTGCTTGCATGGTGTTTTGAATTGCTCAGTTTGAGCGAGCCATCAAATACACATCCCAGGCCCATCGCCCGACTTTAGCTCCGTGTGAGTCTTTGACTTTCGCTCGATACCTGAACTCGTTACCATACTGGTCTATTCGTTTTGAGAGCTTATAATCAAAGTACATAGCGGCTGCGCCAAGTTCCGGCAAACTATGCAATTCTAATGGCTCTGAAATGCCGTTGTGATTCGTATCCTGCCACAAGCGAAGTGATGCAAAGATCGCATCACCGCTCGTTATTTTTCCGTCACCGTTGCCGCCATTTTGCGCCTTATCATACTCGGCGAGGGCAAGGAAACCATTCTTGTCCTCGCCTGGAGGGGGGGTTGACTGTGGCGAGAAGGTTCCAAATAACTCGCTCCCGTTATCAATAACGCCGTTGCCATTGCGATCGAGTACCAACCACGCATCGTCACTACCCGCCCTGGTCCAGGACAAATAATTTGGCAGGCCGTCACCATTGATGTCAAAGGCAACGCCATGCAGGGCATCTGTGAGATCAAAACCGTTGCCATTAACGTCGACTAATACAGGGCTTGGGCGGAAACAATTACAGCCATCATGCTCGATGCCCGGGGGCGTAGGTGGACAACCATGAGTGTTGGGATATTGGCACATATCCACGGGACCGAGACAAGCCATAGGACACTCGGACCACTCGAAATAGGGACATTCGCAACTCTCTGGTGTCGGTGTCGGTGTCGGAGTTGGCGCCGGCACACACATTTCGGTGGCGGGATCGCAGTTGCCCGAACAACATTCATCAGTCGGACAGGCTGAGTTATCCGCGTAACAGCCTCCGCAGGGTTGTCCAGGGCTGTTATCGTCATAACAATTGCACAGATAATCATCCCAATGACAGTTAATCGGATCAGGACAATTGTGGTTCGTCTGAGTACACTTGCAACAGTAGCTACTTCCCTGTCGTGGCGCATATCGCGGACAGCCACCGGTACTTGGATAGAGATTCATATCCGCGGAAAACGTTCCTTCTCCGCAGTTCTCACAATCCCAATCGTAAACGCCGCCAAACGAAACACACTTACAGTCAGGGTTGGGGGCATTGCCAGGACAGTCCGATGGCGATGGCGCTCTCTCGGCGCACTCGGACCAATAGTCTCTTTCGCAATAGTACGGGTTGCCGTTATTAGGACAGTACTGGAATGAAATCTCCCAGAAATAGCAAGTACCCGGCTCGTCGCAGGGAGTCGCGATGAAGCGCGTCGTTCTTCCACACTGATAACAGTAACCGTTTGTTTCGTTCGTATTAATCTGTTCGATCCTTCCATGCCCGCAGGCTGCGTTAATACAATTACAGTCGAGTTCGGTCGCGGCTAATTTCGAAGATAACGAGTGCTTACGATCAGGTGAAGGGAAAAAAGAAGCCGGCTGAAACATGCCGGCATCTAATGGTTCTTGAATGCTATCTACCTCACTGATGCTGTCCGCAGTCAGCGGCCAAGTGGGCAAACCACCATAATCATCTCTCAGCGGGAGACAGGCATTCTCGTTTGTTCCCTGATCAACCTTCGGAAGTGGCGTGCCCGTACCACCCTCGAAGCCAGTGCCATCACCAAACATCAAACCTTGAAAGATTAGTCTGACACCATGTATCCGCGCGGGAACAAGTCCCCGAGACCTGGCTTCATCCCACCCACGAACCCCTACGTCTTCAATTGTCAACACCTTCGTCTCGCCGGGCATTATCGGAATGTCTTCAGCGCCAGGTCGATTTTTTAAGTCCCAAAGTTCCACTCTTCCATACCAAATGCCAAAGCTTTGGTAACTGTTGGCTATCTTTGCTTCAGGAACGGCCAACATAAAGTCCAGCGCATATATCGGTTTCTCTCCTACATTCTTGACTTCGAGTTCCAGATCGCGCGCCCAATTGTCGTTATCGAGGTCACGAAATTTCCTCTCTTTTTCCCGTCTTAACTTAACTTTTATAGGAAGGTGCCCGGGAACGCGATTCTCGAACATTCGCCTGGTTGGCTTTCTTCCGATTGGTTGGTCCTTGGGCCCGGGTTGTTCTTGTGGTGGCGGGGCTGAACCGGATTTCGCGTTATTCAATAAAACGAGTGCTGACGTAGCGATAAGCAGAGTGAAGGCGATTCTGGCGGCAATTGACGCCCAAGGGAGTTGAGAGTTCATAACGACTAATCCTTTCTAAAGTCGTTGTGCCTCTTTTACTCCCGCAAAAAAGCAAAGTCAATCTTTTCGATCCTCGTTATCAACCGCGGCGACGCCGCGAACCAACTAAGGCAACGGCCGTCAAAGTCAGCAAGGTTGTGAGTGTTGCGAAAGGATGCGGATTCAGAATGCGCAAACAAAAATTTACCGGCGAGTGAGCCGCCGGTACTTGTTTTGTTGTATTGCGCCCCAACCTCCTTAATTGGCGTTGAACGCCACTTCTCCCTTGTTCGGCCAGTTTGCTGCAAAGGGCGGGGTTTGGACGATTGGGAAGTCTTCACAGGGTAAGGAACGGCTTTATGAGTCATAAGCCCCGTTCCATCTCCAAAGGTCATCTGATAGAACTCAATTCGAACTTTTGTCGGCAGTCGCCTACCTTTTTCACGGCGACCTATTTCCCATGCGTGCACGACGCCCTGATGGATCTTAAATACCTTTGATTCGCCAGGCTTGATCGGAACATCTTCCTCACTCGGTTTAACTCTAGGGTCGCTGATTTCCGGCCGGCCGTAATAAATCCCGGTACCAGATTCAGTGTCAAACTCGGTTGGCACATCAAAAAAGATGTTCAGGTAGAACGTATAAATTGGTTTTTGGCCGGTGTTCTTGATCTCCAGCTCAAAGTCCGCTGCCCAATTTTCGTTCATCGGATCTTTCCAGGCCTGCTCCTTTTCTTTTCTGATCTTTATGTCGAGCGGGACATGCTTCGGGACTTTGTTCTCGATCTGGCGCTCTTGCTGAGAAGCTGGCGACTGGGCGGTTATTGGAACCGATGCGCCCTTGAAGAGCAGCACAAGTGCCACGGTAAGAACCAGTGAAGCAAAGAGTAGTCTGAACAGCGGCGTGAGCTTGCGGAGTGACTTCATCGGGAACCTCCTTTTCGCTGATGAGGTAGTTGACAGAAAATATCAATGTGACAGGTAACAAGGGAGTTGCTTTTATACTCCCGGCATCCTCGCAGGTCAAGAATTTACCAGCCAGAATTTACAAGCCAACCGGGGCGAATTACAGTTCGAATCCGGCACTAGGCGGCCTACTACTTAACGCGTTGAGTTCTGAACTGGGATACATTGCTGTGCGACAACGACGGCTAAGCTTGTGATCAAAAGACCGAGCTTATCTCACGGCCTCAGAATCTAATCACCGTGTCCGGCCCGCCTTCGATATGCATGGTATCGACAAAGCGTATGTGCTTGGTCTCGCTGGTCATGACCAGCGAGTGGGTGCGATTGCCCGAGCCGAAGAAACGCACGCCGCGCATCAGCGATCCGTCCGTCACACCTGTAGCGGCAAAAGTGATCTTGCGTCCCGGGGCGAGGTCGTCGGTATCGTAAACCTTCTTGTGATCGGTGATGCCCATCGATTTCAATCGTTCGATGACTTTCTCAGGCGGCGGCACTTTGTCTTTATCTACACCGAGACTCTCAGCGTCAAAAACCAAACGCGCCTGAATCTCGCCGTTAAGACATTTGATCGCGGCCGCCGTCAACACACCTTCCGGGGCGCCGCCTATGCCGATGCAAGCATGAATATTTGTCCCCGCCACCGCGGCGGAAATTCCGGCTGATAAGTCGCCGTCCGAAATCAAACGGATGCGCGCGCCGGCAGTGCGCACTTCGTCGATGATAGCTTTATGACGCGGACGATCGAGCACGATGACCGTCAGATCTTCGACATCGCGTCCCAGACGGCGCGCGATGTTCTTGAGGTTGTCCTTAACCGGCGCGTCGATGTCGATAACCCCGCGCGAGGAAGGACCCACCACAATCTTGTCCATGTAGATGTCAGGCGCGTGCAGCAAGCCGCCACGCTCTGCTGCGGCCAGCACGGCAATCGCGTTGTTAGCGCCGAGCGCGCATAGATTGGTGCCTTCGAGAGGATCGACCGCGATGTCTACTTCCGGGCACGAAGCCGCCATTTCTTCGCCCACGCCAAAGCCGCCGCCAACTTCTTCGCCGATATAAAGCATTGGCGCTTCATCGCGTTCGCCTTCGCCAATCACGATGCGGCCGCGCATGGGCACCGAATCCATCACCTCACGCATGGCTTCGACCGCGACCTGGTCGGAATACTTACGTTTTCCCTGGCCCATGGTGCGGGCAGCGGCAATCGCCGCTGCTTCGGTCACGCGCAAGAAATCCAATGACAACTCGCGCTCGGTTCTCAGCTCTGGCGCCATCTTTTTCTCCTGTGAGCAGAAAAGTTCTGCAAAATCGGAACTGACAATGTGGTTCGAAGAAAGCGAGACATAGTATCAGAGGACGGCGTTGTTTTTCCAAGAAGCATTAATTTGGGTAGTGCCCTATTGGACTGCGCCGACCTGCCGGCGCATTGGTTCCCGCGACCTGTCGCACCGGGTTTGCGAAAACGGTCGATTCCAAAACAGAAAGCGGTGACGCGTCACCACACTCGAAGATCGGGGCAAACCGTAATTTGCGCTCGCGCAAAAAGAAGAGGGGTGGCGGGAAGTCATCAAAGTCAGATCCCACCAACCCCTCGAAAGCACGTTGAGTTCCAGCTAGCTTACGGGCAACTACCGTTGACCGTGTAGTGTGGGCCGCTGTTGACCGGCGGACCGCTGCCCTGGCTCTTTTCCACAAGCACGTAGGCTGTCGCTGTGCCGACGTTACCTGAGCCGTCTTTCACACTAAATGTGATCGCGTAGACGCGCCCATCGCCGCCACCATCGCGCTCAGCACGAAGCTGTACCGATTTGCAGTCTCCGGCAATCACGATGTCATTCAGCGTATTGCCATCGCCACCGCTGTTTTCCAGCTCGTCGCTGGTTACCTGCGTAATGACAACGTCGCCCACACCCAGCCCCGTGTCACAACCATCAGTCACACTCGCGACAAAGTCGCTGACACTAAAAGTCTGGTACTTGTGGTTCGGCGGCCACATTGATGGAGTATTTCCGTTGAGCACGATTACCGGAGCAACCGTGTCCACTACATTGACCGTGCGCATTACGGGCGTCGCGGCATTGCCTGAAGGATCGCTGGCGTTGTACGTAATCACGTACGCGCCAGGAACATTCACGTTCACAGTGCCCGACGGCGTGGCCGGAAAATTCCCGGCACAGCTATCGACCGCAGTCGCTCCCGGATCGGTAAAGCTGGTGTGACATTCGACTGTCATCGGATTCGCTCCGTCAATCACGATGGTCGGCGCTATGGTGTCGACCACATTTACGGTGCGAGTTTTGGAAGTTGAGTTCGTGCCGTCACTCACCATGTAGGTGAGCATATAGCTGCCGACGACGTCAGGATCCACACTGCCACTCACCGTAATTGAGCTGGTCAGATCGCCTGCACAACCATCACTGGCCGAGGCGCCCGGATCGTTGAATGTCGTATGACACTCAACAGTCATCGGATCTGTGCCATTCAAAGTCAGGATTGGCGCCGTGGTATCGGCAATTGTCACCAGCACATCGTCATCGTCTGAGGCGCCACCCGACGACGTCACCGTGAGAGTGATCGTGTGCGGGCCAAGCGGCAACCCAACATTCAGCATCGCGCCCGTCCCGAGATTGGTTGCGCCTTCCTTCCATGAGTAGCTCAGGGTGCCGCCTCCGGTTGAGGCCGTACCATCAAGGCTCACCGGCGTGAGTGCGCCGGCGCACTCAACCGTTTGATCGGGTCCGGCATTAGCGACGACCGCGGTTACCGTCCCAAGCTTTTGCACGCGATCGTTGCTGGTATCGGCAACAAAAATATTTCCCGACGGATCGCACGCGACATCTTGAGGGCCGGCGAATTGGCCATCGCCACTCCCAGCCGTGCCGAAAGCTTCGTTGAAACCGCCGGTGTTTGTGAAACTTTGAATGCGGTTGTTGCCGTTGTCAGCAACAAACACGTTGCCGGCGGTGTCGACTCCTACGCCCAAAGGCGAGGCGAATTGCCCGTTGCCGGCGCCGGCGGATCCCCATTTGGTAATAAACACACCGGCGGAGGTGAACTTCTGAATGCGATTGTTGCCGGTATCGGCCACATACACATTGTTCGAGAGATCGACGGCAATTCCGTTCGGGCCGCTGAATTGTCCGTCGCCGCTGCCACTTCCTCCCCAGCTGGTGATCAGTACACCCACCGAAGTGTATTTCCTGATTTGATGAGTAACGCCATCCGATACGTAGACATTATTGGAAGCATCGACGGCGACGCTGTTGGCCTGGCCAAAGCCTCCCCACTGCAGCACAAAGGCGCCGGCTGAAGTGAATTTTGAGACCTTGTTGGTCGTGCTATCGCTCACATAAACATTTCCCAGCGAATCGACCGCGACACCTGAAGGGGTGACAAAGCCACCGGGAACGTCTCCGGGAATGCCAAACTTCAATATGAACACTCCGTTGTTGTCGAACTTCTGCACACGGTTGCCATTGCCTTCGGCCACGTAAACATTTCCGGTGCTGTCGACAGCAATCCCGTTCGGCGTGAGGAACTGTCCATCGCCAGTGCCTGAAGTTCCCCACTTGCTAATGAAACCAATGCTGGCGAAGGCCGCGACGGCACTCAGCATTATCAGCAGAGTAGCGGCGACCATTCGTCGCAGGTTTCGCTTTATTAAGTCTTGAGAGTTGATTCGATAGGGGTGGGTATTTCTCATACGCTTCTCCTTTATTCGGGCAAATATTCGGGCAAAGTTATGCGTTTGAAACCAACGGGGGAGTTGGAGTAGGCGGAAACCGTCGGGTAGCGAGGGCGGACAATACCACAAACCTCGGCGTGAGCGCCAGAAAATATGCGACGTTGCGGACGACCCGGATAAAATAGTTATGGCGACCAGAACTGAACGCGGTTAGAATGCTTGCGTCACCCTCTGTGACGACTTAACGACCGGAAAATGGAGGCACTCCCATGCCCACGATCCTAATCGTTGATGACGACGATGCTCTGCGCGAAATCCTCTTTAGCGTGCTCTCGGAAAAGTACGAATGTCATACGGCGAGCCATGCTGAAGAAGCCTTGCAATACCTTGAAGTGGAAAACTACGACGCGATCGTGACTGACCTCGCGATGCCCGGTTTGGACGGAGTAGCGCTGCTCAAACGAGTCCAACTTCGCGACTCAAATACACCGGTCATTCTCATTTCCGGAAGAGGAAGTGGGCCGTTCGTCGATCAGCTGATGGCGCTCGGCGCGTATGCTTTTCTCGGCAAGCCATTCAATCTGGCTGAGCTCGAGGAAATTGTCGCGCGGGCAATCGCAGAATCCCCGGCGCACTCGCATTCAGCTTAGCGCGCGACGGCCTGGGTCTCGTGAGATTTCCATGGCGGCAGAGTCTTGCGCGCGGGCTTCTCTTTCTTCAGTCCCAGTGCCCAATCGGCCTGCATCAGCGTGTGAATATCGCGCGTGCCTTCATAGATCACTGCGGCTTTGCAATTGCGCAGATAGCGCTCAACCGGATAGTCGTTGGTATAGCCATTCGCGCCATGCACTTCGATCGCCATCGAAGCGGCTTTTTCGCTGCGCACGGTGGCCTGCCATTTCGCCAGACTGGTGGCCCGGCCACTTGTCTGGCCTTCGTTCTTCAACCAACCGGCATTGAGCCAAAGCAGGCGGCACATCTGATAGTCCGCTTCCATGTCGGCAATTTTTTGTTTGACGAGTTGATGGTTGGCTATTTTTGTCCCGAAGGTTTCGCGTTCGTTGGCGTAGGCCACTGAGGCATCGCGCGAGGCGCGAATCACTCCGGTGGCGCCGGCGGCGACCGTGAATCGGCCCTGCTCGAGCGCGAACATCGCGATCTTAAAGCCCTCGCCTTCTTCACCAACCAGATTTTCCTTTGGCACGCGCACGTCCTGCAGAGAAAAGTATCCGGTATTGCCGGCGCGGATGCCGAGCTTGCCGTGAATAGTTCCGGATGTGAAACCCTTCATGCCGCGCTCAACAATGAAGCATGACATGCCCGAGTGATCGCGCTTCCGCTTTTTCTCTTCATCCGTCCAGCAGAAGAAAAGAAAGTTGTCAGCTACATCGGCGAGACTGATCCACATTTTCTCACCGTTGAGAATGTAATCATCACCGTCGCGCCGCGCGGTAGAGCGCGCGCCCACCACGTCTGAGCCCGCTCCCGGCTCAGTCAAGCCATAGGTCGACAGCTTTTCGCCTTTGGCCTGTGGGGTCAGATACTTTTGTTTTTGCTCTTCCGTGCCCCAGGTGTAAAGCGTCAGCGAGTTCAGGCCGGTGTGCACGGACATTGCCACGCGCAAAAACGTATCCACCGCTTCCAGCTCTTCGCAGACCAGGCCCAGCGAGATGTAATCAAAACCCGCGCCGCCATAGTTTTCAGGGATGCAAACGCCGAGCAGATTCAACTCAGCCATCTTGGTAAAAATCTCGCGATGGAAAGTCTGCTTCTCGTCCCACTCTTTGATGTAAGGGGCGACTTCCTTCTGGGCAAACTCGCGCACCGTCTGCACCAGCGCTTCGTGGTCATCAGTTAATTGGAGATTGAACATAAGTGCTACAGATTACACAGAATCGGACGATTTAGAAAAGCGGGCATCCGCAGATTACGCAGATTACACAGATAAGGAAAATACAAAGCGGCGGTGTTCAAGACTTCTGACTCCGAAATTAATCAATAGCCCAGTCTGCAACCCGGTCGCTTTCAGGTAGTTAATCACTTGCGAGTCCTCGGTCCCACCCATGCGCGAAAGCGCTTTCAATTCGACGATAACTGCCTCAAAACAAATAAAGTCAGGCTTGTACCATGACTTAAGCCGCCGCCCCTTGTAGTGAATTGGTAAGGGCAGCTCGCGCTGAAAAGGAATTCTTCGCTCAAGGAACTCTATTGCAAGCGCCTCCTGATACACTGGCTCGAGGAATCCATGTCCTAACAACTTATGCACTTCCATTGCGGCGCCGATTATCGCGTAGGTGCGCGGATCCCTGGCGTTGAAAGTCTTCATCACACTCATCGCTCAACCGTGATGATGATCGCATAATCCCTCAACGATATTGCTTAGCTTTTCTTGTCTGCGTAATCTGTGAAATCTGTGGATATCAATGTCTTAGCAATTTCTTTGGCTTGATCCAAATCGCGCACGCGGCCGTCGAGTTGCATCTCGTAGATGCTGCGAGTTATCTCACCAATTCGCGGTCCCGGCTCGAGTCCCATCTCCAAAAGATGTCTCCCGAGCAGAACCGGCATGGGCGCCCCTGATTCCACCGCCAGTTCACGCGCGCGCTTGATAAACCAGTCCTGCGCCTCGGCGTCGTACCACTGCTCGCGCGGGACCCATTCGGCATTGCGTCCGAGCGAATCCGCCTTCGCCACTCGATAAAGCAACTCTAACTCGCACTTGCGGGCCAGGCGCCGGAAAGCGCCGTCCCCCACTTCGTCACGCTTTTTGTAAAACTCGCCGGGCTTCAGGTGATCACGCACCAGCGCGATCACCTGAGCGCGCACGTCATAGCCATCGAGCGTGTGCAGGTTCAGCCGATCAAGAAAACTTTCGGTGGGCGCCACGCCCGCCTCTTCGTGCTCGCGCGAACGCATGCGGCCTTCGATAAATTGAGTGGTCGCCGGCTTGCCGAAATCGTGACAGAGCGTGGCCACCATGACGGTCACCTGCTTTGCGTATGGCAGATCGTCGATCAATTCACGCGCGCGATTCACCGCCAGATAAGTATGAACTTCCACATCTCCTTCGGGGTGCCATTCGGGATCTTGCGGACATCCGGAGAGCGCTTCGATCTCGGGAAACAATTTAGCGGTAACGCCCAGCGCGCTGAGCCATTGCAATCCAAAGTAAGGCTGGCGCGCGCGCAGCAGCAGCTTTTCGATTTCGCCCCAGATTCTTTCCGCAGGCAGATCCGACAAATCGATCGCGCGGCAGAGCGCGACAGTGGCGGACTCGATCTCAAACTCAAAGCGCGCCGCAAACTGGGCCGCCCGCAAAACCCGCAGACTGTCTTCGACAAAAGTTTCAGGCGAGACGGCGCGAATGGTTTTTCTTTCAATGTCCGCGCGCCCATGGAAAGGATCGAGCACTTCGCCGCTGAGCGGGTCCTTGAGAATCGCGTTGATTGTGAAATCGCGTCGGGACGCGGCGTCGCTGACGGACATCTGCGGATCGCCTTCAATGTAAAAGGCCCGATGCCCGCGTCCGCTCTTGCGCTCGCGCCGCGGCAGCGAAACATCCAGATGAGCTCCGAGTTTGTAAACCGTGAATGCTTCGCCCACCAGGTTTACGGGACCGAATTGATCCAGCACCTCGCGCAGTCGCAAGGGCTCGATGCCATACACTTCAACGTCCCAATCCTTCGGTTGCGTGCCCATCAACTCGTCCCGCACACAACCGCCGACAAGCAGTGCGCGTCCACCTTCGGCACGCACGCGCTCGGCCAGATCGACAACTATTTGAGAGACTTCCACTGACGCTTGGCTGACAGTCATCTGGAATCGGTAGAGGAGTGGACTTTGACGCGTAGCGTCATGTGACTTTAGCCCGGCCCTTTAGAGCCGGGAAGAAAACAACATTTGAAATACCGCGTCCCGTCAGCGACGCTTGACTGTGTCATGTTCAGCCGTCGCTCGCGCGACGGGACAACTCTGCGCCAGCCCCGACGTTGAAGCGCCGGGCTAAAATCAAGCCGAGCCTACCCGTCGAAAGCATTTGTGCCGCATCTTTACTCATACTCATCGCCGATGACGACGTTGGTGCCGCGTGTCGAGGGCAAACAGCTAATGACCTGCACGCGCTCGACGCGGCCCAGTTCAGTTCCCGCTGAATGCCAAAGTTTCACCCAAAACGTTCGGGTCGCGCCGTGGATTGCAAAGGTCGACCCGTCATTCATCACCGGGACGGGTTCGGCGGTGGTGCCCGCCCGCAACTCGTCAATCAATTCGGGAATGAAAGGTTTGAACTTATCAAACTGGACCAGAACGGCATTCTCCGGAACTTCCGCAGGCGGCAAGTCGACCGGGTCTGCGGACTCCAACAGCAGACGCGATTCCGTTTGATGATCACGTTTCTTCAGTACCGGCATGCGTCAATCAAATCATAGACAAGCGTAAGTCACCAAACGAGCAACTGCTGAGACAGCGAAGCGGACGGCGGCATCGAGCCCTGGGGTTTCGGCTATGCCGCGCCCAGTGCGGTGAGGCTTGCCTCGCCGTTCAGGCTACCAATCTGAATCAGGCTACGCCTGAAGGAAGAATCGTCGGAGGCGTGGCCTCAATCCATCAAGCTGTTGGGATAAGGCAACCCTCATCGCACTGGGGCGCGGCACAGCCGAACCCCCTGACGCTTACTTAATTTGCCCGTTGCGATCTCACACGGCGACAGACTAAAGTTGCCACCTCGAATGAATCGCAGTCTTTTTGATGAAATCTTTCAAGCGGATCGGGTGGATCGCGTGGCGATACTTTTTGAGCAACGCGAAATCTCATACGGCGAGCTGCGTTCACTGACTATGCAAGTCGCTGAAGTTCTCGTCGCCATGGGTATCGGCAAACAAGATCGCGTGGCAATTCTTCTGTCTGATTCCCCGGAATTCGTCGTCGGCTTCGTAGCCGCGATCTCCTTAGGGGCCGTCGCCGTTCCGATCAACCCCGCGCTCCGTCCCGAAGATCAAGTTTTGATCTTGAAGGATTGTGGAGCGCGCGCAGCCATCGTCGAACCAAGAACCGCCGCGGCATTATTCAGCGGCTCTACATCACCAGACCTGGATACTTTGAAACAGTTCCTGATGATTCCGAGGGAAGATGACAATCCGCCCGAGATTAGCGGTCTCAATGTCAGAATTCTTGGTGAAGCTGCGCGAGAGCCCGTCGATGGCGAGTTTCCCGTACCGGACGGTGTATCCGATGCTTTCATTCTCTACACCTCAGGCAGCACGGGCGAACCAAAAGGCGCGGTACACCGCCAGTCCGACATCTTCTACACGAACGAAACTTACTGCCGCGAAGTTTTGCGCTTCCGTCCGGGCGATCGGATATTTTCTTCGTCTCGCCTGCCCTTCGCTTACGGTCTCGGCAACGCCTTAACTTTTCCGTTGCTCAACGGCTTTACGACGATACTCGGTCGTGAGAAACCGGCCGCCGCAGTCGTCGCGCAAATCTTTCACGATTACCGGCCCACACTTTTTTTCGGTGTGCCTGTAGTTTATCGAATGTTGCTCGAGCATCAACGCAGCGGCAACCCGCTGGACACGGCCAGCCTGCGGCTTTGCATCTCGGCCGGCGAAGCGCTGCCCGCGCAATTAGGCGAAGACTGGGACAAAACGTTTGGCGTTCCGATCCTGGACGGCATTGGCTCGACCGAAATGCTGCATATGTTCATGTCGAATCATGAAAAGCGTTTGCGCTATGGAAGTAGTGGCTCGCTGCTCGCAGGTTACCAGGCGCGGCTCGTCGATCATGAAGGACAAGCAGTCGCGCCCGATGAAGTTGGTAATCTTTGGGTGCGCGGCGACAGCGCGGCGCAGCGTTATTGGGAGCGGCCAGAGACGAGCGCCGAAACATTTGTCGAAGGTTGGGTGCGCACCGGCGATCTGTACCGGCAGGATGGCGACGGCTTCTGGTGGCACATGGGACGCAGCGATGACTGCTTTAAACCTACGGGCCAGTGGGTCTCGCCGGTCGAAGTGGAAGGTGTGCTGCTCAAGAGCGAGCATATTCGCGCCGCCGCTGTGGTTGAAGGTTTCGATAACGACGGCTTGTCGTGTGTATGCGCGTTTATCGTGAGTGAGGTATCGAGCGATGACGACGTTGAGCGTTCGTTACGTGTCTTATGCGAAAGCGCCTTGCCACGCTTCAAACAGCCACGCCGCTACATTTTTGTTTCCGAGTTGCCGTACACTGCGACAGGCAAAGTGCAGCGATTCAAATTGAGAGAACAACTGCGATCGAAACAGAATGCGGAAATCCGACCGTAAGGGAGGGTGCGCCTTAACCAACACCCTCCCTTACGGCCCGGTCTCCGCCAAAAGAATATGAACGAAAAATCTATTCAGGAAACTTACGCGCCCAACCTGGCGTGCTTTGGCTGCGGCCCGGCGAACGAAAAGGGCCTGCACATTCGCAGCTTTCCCGAGGGCGATGAGGTGGTGGCCACCTTCACACCTGAGAAATACCAGGAAGCATTTGCGGGAATGCTCAGCGGCGGAATCATCGGCACACTGCTCGACTGTCACTGCAACTGGGCCGGGGCCTATGCCCTCATGAAGCAATCCGGCTCAGAGACGCCGCCCTGCACTGTGACCGCCGACTACGCGATCAAACTGGTCCGTCCCACACCGACCGACCAACCGGTGGAATTGCGCGCGCGCGTGGTTGAGATGAAGGCAGATCGAGCGATTGTGGAAGGTGAACTAATAGCTCACGGCAAAGTGACGGCCACGTGTCATGGGACTTTTGTGGCGGTAAAGCCTGGTCATCCAGCCTATCATCGCTGGTAATTTGGAGTGCCCCGACAACGGCAGCGTTTTGGATTTGCCGGCAATCTACTGCGCGATCTTCATCTTTTGTCCATCCCGATCCACGGCGACATAAACTACTTCGGCCTCAGTAACGCGCGCACGCTCGCCGGGTTTGCCGTATCGCTCGGCCTCGACCACCACTCTGGTGGTGATTGAGGTGGTGCCGATCTTTACCGTCTCGGAATAAAAACTCACCAGGTCACCCACGAAAACCGGTTGATGAAAGATCACTTCGCGCATGGCGACTGTGACAAAACGAGCTATGCCCGTTCGGCGATGGGCTTCGATTGCGCCCGCGGTGTCGATGTAGCTGAGGATTACGCCGCCAAAGATCGTGCCTTGGGCGTTCGTGTCGCGCGGCAACATGACAGTGCGGATAGCTGGATCAGGATTCATAGCCGCATAGTAAATGGTGAATCGTAAATCGTAAATGGAAGCCAGAAATCTCTGTCTGTGCAATCTGCGCCATCGGCGGATGTTGTTTGCTCGGAACAAAGCGCGGACCGCCAGTGTCTAAGCTGCCAAATCCAGCCCTCGGAGAAAGGCTTTCGTTATGCTGCAACTCTTTGAACTGATCGCAGGCTCGCCGCTGGGCGCACTACTGTTCTCAGCTTTTCGCAACACCTACTACGCCGCATTAATCCTTTCGGACTGCGATGACTGTGGCTTCAACGACCTAGGCAAACTGCTTTTTGGGGGAATGATTCTCGCTGTGCTAGTGGGTGTGGGCGCCTCGCTGTACTGGCGAAAGAGGAAAGAGACTAATTCGCAATCTGATTTTGTTTCGATCCGATCGACTGATAAGCGATAAAGCGCCAGGCTTTGTCTTCTGAGGTGCGGAAGCGCTCCGCGCTTCGGTCCCCGCATTAAAAGCAATTCGGGCTCAGTCCGTAAACAATTGGGCTCAGCCCGAGTGCAATCAAAATCTTTCGACGGCCAAGGGCCTTCCGCACATCAAGCGGCATAGCCGCATTTCCTCACGAAACGAACGGGTACCACGGCGTGTTGCGAAACACCCAGAAGAAAATCATCAGCACCAGCCAGGCCCAGAGATAGATCGGCGGAATGAAGAGACGGCGCTGGGGCCGGCCCAGCAACGCGCTTTTAGTGAACCCGAGAAATCCGTAAATGATAAACGGGAGGGTCAGGATCAATAGCGGATTCAGTTTGAAAGCCGCGATCGGATGCGCGTGCAGGAGCTGATAGAAGGCCCGGGTTGAACCGCAACCGGGACACTGCATGCCGGTCACCAGGCGAAACGGGCATTTGGGGAACCATTGATTGGCGGGACTGGCGGGATTGAAAAAGAAAAGAAACCCGGCGACCGCGACGAGCCCCAACCACACGCCTCCCGCGATCATCAATTGCCGAGTCCGGTCAGCGGCGACCGGCACAAAATGAAAACCCATCATGATCTAAAATCCGCAGTGCCTCATTTGGAATTGAGAAGCAACTGCGGAGCAATTGTAACGCAACTCGATTTCAGCCAGTGACTAGAACCACCCGCGCTTGTTCTGAATGTAGGTCCTCACAAAGTCTTCATCTGACTTGGTGAGATAAACGATCCCTTCAATCAAACCGATGACACTGCCGATGCCGCAGGTGATGAAGGTGAGCACGATCTGAATCACGCCTTCAGTCGTGTAGCCGAGAATAAATTTGTGAATGCCAAAACCACCGACGAGAATGCCGCAGATGCCTGCAGTCAATTTCTTGTCCGCGCCCATCTGTTTCCAGTCCTGGACTTGGCCGCTGCCATACATCGGCGAAGGCGGTTGGATCGGCTGATAGCCGCCAATCTGGGGTAGTGGCGCCTGGCACTGGGCGCAGGTTTGCGCGAAGTCCTCGTTTTGCGCGCCACACTTTGTACAAAAGACCGACATCTTTGATCCTCAACTAAAATCGGAGAATCCTCCGAGGTTGCTCAAAGGATTCCCCAATTCCAAAAGTGCTCTCATGACTTGCCAGACGACCGGGAATATCGCTGATCCCAAACCCTCGGGCCACGAGAACCCGCGCGCGTGCGCCCGACGGCGCCACGCATCATGGGCCGACGCTTGCCGGGCTTAGGTATTCATCGCGCTCAAACCGACGCCGAGAATCAGCATAATCACATAAATGAGAATGCCAACCAGGCCCAGTCCGATCGCAATGAAGCTGAACATCTTCGCTTTCTTCGAAGACTCCTGCGCGCCCGCGATGTCACCTGCGGCGACCTTTCCGTTTACCTGCGTTGCGAAAATAATCGCCGGAATCGCCAGCGGCCAGCAACAGAAAATCGAAATAATCGCCGGCACTAAATAGTTTGGAACGGTTGCCGATCCACCTCCCGGCGGTGGTGGCGGGGTCCAGTTTTGCGACATGTCTTAGTCTCCTAGTAGTCTGAATTTCTGATTACGAAAGATTTTTTCGAGAATCGATAAGGCCTGGCTACCGTCCTCCGGCATATTCCGCGTCGTGAAAAACGGCCAGCACGCAGGTGAATAAGCTACAAGAACTTTTTTGCTGCGATTAGACTGAAATTGCGAAAGCATAACTAACAAATGAAGTGCGGTATTGTCAATCTAAATTGGCGATTAATAAATCATCGCGCGTCCACAGAATCAGGCAATTGACTGCGGAAACACAGATCGTAGATAGTCTCAAACGGAAAAGTGTCAAAGGACAGGCTGCCAGCCTGTCAGGGTCTCTGCGACAAGCTGGCAGCTTGTCGCACGATTAGACGTCTTGAAATGAAACAAGTCCTCCAGCATGTAAAGTCCGGCGTCGTATCGGTTAAGGACGTCCCGGTGCCCGTCGCGCGGCCGGGATTCGTGCTCGTGCGCACAGCGGCGTCGCTGATCAGCGCCGGCACTGAACGTGTGGCGGTTGAGTCCGGCCAGAAAGGTCTGGTCAGCCGTGCGATCGAACAGCCCGCGCTGGTCAGGAAAGTAATCGACAAAGCGCGAAATGAAGGCGTGCTGCAAACGTTTGAAGCGGTCCGCACAAAATTGGAATCGCTGACGGCGCTGGGTTATAGCGCGGCCGGCACGGTGGTCGGCATCGGGGACGAGCTTTCCGGATTTCGTGTGGGCGACCGGGTAGCCTGCGCGGGTCTGGGTTATGCGTCACACGCCGAAATGCTTTCGGTGCCCAGGAACCTGTGTGTGCGTCTGCCCGACGAAGTGAGTTTTGACGCCGGCGCATTCGGCACCGTCGGGGCGATCGCTTTGCAGGGTGTCAGGTTGGCGGAACTGACCCTGGGCGAATCGGTGGTGGTGATTGGCCTCGGCTTGATCGGTCAACTAGGTGTGCAATTACTCAATGCTCAGGGTTGCCGCGTCTTCGGTATCGACACTGATGAGCAACGAGTCGATCTGGCAAAGCGCCTGGGCGCCGACGGCGGTTGTGCTTCCAATGAAGACACGAAGCAGCGTGTGATTGACTGGTCACGTGGTCGAGGCGCCGATGCCGTGCTGATTACTGCGGGCACCTCTTCAAATGAACCGGTCGAACTCGCCGGTGAAATTTCGCGGACCAAAGGCCGCGTGATCGTGGTGGGATCGGTTGGTCTGAATATTCCTCGCAAGCCTTACTACGATCGCGAACTGACTTTTAGAATTTCGATGTCGTACGGTCCGGGCCGTTACGATCCGGAGTATGAAGAGCGCGGTCATGATTATCCGCTCGGGTATGTGCGGTGGACTGAAGGCCGAAACATCGAAGCCTTTCTCGATCTGGTTTCCAGCAGGCGCGTCGACGTTGACGCGCTGATTACGCATCGTTTCCGGATCGATGACGGAGAGCGCGCTTATCAATTGATCTCAGGCGAAACGCACGAGCCTTATCTCGGTGTGCTGTTGCAGTATGACAACGCGCGCGAATTGGAAACGCGCATTGAGCTGTCGAGAGTAAACAGGGCGCCGGCTCAAAGCGTGCGGGTCGGCTTGATCGGCGCGGGCGACTACGCGAAAGCGATGTTGTTGCCTAATCTCAAAGCAGCGGGAGCAGAGTTTCAATCGATCGCCACGGCTTCAGGCGTGAGCGCGCGCGCAGTTGCCGAACAACACGGATTTCGCGTTTGCGAAAGCAGCAGTGAAGAGGTGATTCGCGACGAGCAGGTAAATTTGGTAGTGATCGCCACTCGGCCCGGTTCGCACGCAGATCTCGCATGCCACGCGCTCGAGAGAGGCAAATTTGTCTTTGTCGAGAAGCCGCTGGCGCTGACCGAAGCGGAACTGGCGCGCGTCGTTGAGACAACTGGTGCGGATGGCAGATTAGCGGTGGGTTTTAACCGGCGCTTTTCTCCGCTGGCGCGTGCGGCGCACGAGTTTTTCGGAGGACGGCAAGCGCCACTGTCGATCAGTTATCGCGTAAATGCCGGACACATTTCGCCCGGTCACTGGGTGCACGACCGGGCAGAGGGCGGCGGAAGAATCATCGGCGAAGTTTGTCACTTCATTGACTTAATTCATTTTCTCACCGGGTCATTGACCACGCGCGTCTTTGCTGAATCGATTGCGGGTGCGAACGCAGAAGCACTCAATGCTGATTCTGTATTCATAACTCTACGGCTTGCTGACGGGTCGAATGCTTCAATCGCATATCTGGCTGTGGGTGACAAGGCCCTGCCGAAAGAACGAATCGAAATCTTTGGTGGCGGCAAGTCGTTTGTGATCGAAGACTTTCGCCAGGCCACGTCTTATCGAGATGGAAAGTCAAAGACCACCAAGCTGCGCGAACAAGACAAGGGTCAACGCGAAGAGATGCGCACCGTGTGCGCGATGGTTTTGGAAGGAAAGGCGGCGCCGATCTCGCTTCAGGACTTAGCCACGACGACGCGAGCAACTTTCGCGATTAATGAATCGCTGCAGAGCGGTATGCCGGTTGAGGTGTAGGCGCTTTGGAGTGCGCTGACCTGTCAGCGCTTTGGTCTCGCAAGAAAAAGCGGCGACAGGTCGCCGCACTCCAAACCTCAGTCAATAAACGTGCGGTGCCACAACTCCAGATTCAATAATTGAAACACTTGCAGATTGAAGTCTTCGCGGCCCGAAAGATTTGTCTCGATAATGCGCCGCACTTCTTCTGGCTGAAATAAACCGCGACGTCTCACGGTCTCTTCCGACAACAAGTCATCTACCATTGGCCGCAGCGGCCCGCGCAGCCAACTGCGGATCGGCGCGCCAAACCCGGCCTTCTTTCGCCAAACCACGTCGCGCGGCAATAACTTCTCGGCCGCCTTCTTCAGAATGTATTTGCGCTTCAGCCCGCGCAACTTCAAATCCGGCGGCATGCGCGCCGCCAGCTCGAGCATTTCCACGTTGAGAAACGGCACACGCACTTCCAGATTAGCGGCCATGGCGGTCTTGTCCGTGGTCATCAGGTTCAGACAAGGCAAAAACGTTTTCAGATCGACATACAACAACTGGTTGAGCGGCGCCGCGTTCTTGGCGCGCGCGAAATACTTCCGGTGCATGGCGTACGCGTCCGTCTTTTGCGTTGCGTCGCGCAAATTCTCTGTGTACAGACGCGTCTTCGCTTCGTCGCTGAAGTAAGTTTCGTAGCCCAGATAACGGTCCTCGAAATCGAGCGCGGCGCTGCGCGCAAACTTCTTGGCGTTTCGCAGTGGCGCAGTCAGCTTTCCCGGCATTCCTCCGGGCAGCACCTGCGCGATAGTCTTCATCAACGGACGTCGCAGCATTTGCGGAACCGGATCAAATGCGCCGGCAATCTTCATCGCCATCTGCCGCGGATAACCGGCAAATACTTCATCGCCACCCATGCCGCTGAGCATCACGCGCAGTGTTTCGCGCGCGGCCTGACTGACCAGATAACTCGGAATGGCCATGTCGATGGCCGGCTCGTCCATGTGATAGACAAGTTTGGGCAGCAACTCAGCCACCTGCGGGTTGAGCATGATTTCGTGATAGTCCGTCGTCAGTTCCTGATTCACCCGGCGGGCCCACTCGATATCGTTGGGAATGATGTCGTAACGCAGATCGGCAGCTTCGATCCCAATGGCATAAGTTTCCACCGGGCGGCCATTGCTGTGGTGCTTCATCATGGCCACGATCGACGACGAATCGACGCCGCCGGAAAGAAACGAGCCCAACGGAACATCGGCCACCATCTCCAGTCGCACGACCCGATCGAGCGTTTCCAGCACGCGCTCCTGCCACCACGTTTCGCTCTTCCCTTCTTCGACATCATCGAAAGAAATGTCCCACCATTGCTTCACCTGCACCTCGCCGTCGCGGACCCGCACAAAGTGACCGGGAGGCACGGTCTTAATTCCACGAAACAACGTGTTCGGATCGGGCGCCCAGAGGAAAGTTAGAAATTGATGCAGAGCTTCGTTGTCGAGCTCCGGCGCGATCAACCCGCTGGCCAGAATCGATTTGACCTCGGAAGCGAAAAGGAGTGAAGCGCCCCCTCCGTTACGGTCGGGGTTCTGCACATGCGTGTAGTACAAAGGCTTGATGCCCACACGATCGCGAACCAGATAGAGCGCTCGCTCCTGTTCGTCCCAGAGCGCAAAGGCGAACATGCCATTCAAGTGGGAAAGACTTTCTTCGCCCCATTCAATCCAGGCGTGGAGCAGGGCTTCGGTGTCGGTTTGAGTGCGAAACGCATGGCCTTTGCTCTGTAGCTGCTCACGCAACTCGCGATAGTTATAAATCTCTCCGTTGAGAATGACCGCGAGCCGCCCGTCATGCGAGAGCATGGGTTGATGTCCGGCACTGCTGGTATCGATGATTGAAAGACGGCGATGACCGAGGCAAACATGCTGGTCATGCCTGTTGATTGGCCCGGTGGTCCAGACACCTTCATCATCTCGGCCGCGATGCTCGATTGCTTTGAGCATGGCGCCAATGTAGGTTTTCGGGCTTGAATCAATTAGGCCGGCAATGCCACACATGGTCTTATTTCGTTATCTCTGGCCTATAATGCGCACGCACCGTGAACGTTTCACTGATCATTCGACATCGCGTCACACTCGCAATCGCGGTTTTTCTCATCGCATTCGGCGTGCGTGTTCTGACCTGGCATGATACACGTCTTGAAGTTGGAAAAGTACAGACCGCAGTCACCGCCAATTATCAACACTTCGCAGAGCTTCTGCGCCAGGAAGGCGTTCGCGGCTTATTCAGTTCTACTTCGCCATTAGCCGACACCACTCATCTGGGACATCCGCCGGGCTACTCGATAGTGATCGCGCTGGTCCAATCGATCACCACAGTCCAGTTTGTGCAAATCACTTTGGACGCGCTCTGCGCCGTACTCATCTTTTTAATCGTGGCCGAGTTGTTCAGCACCGGTGCGGCCTTGATTGCCGGCATGCTGGCTGCCTTTTCGCCGCAGCTGGCATGGAATTCCGTCCTGCTGTTGCCTGATTCCCTCTCAGTGTTTCCAATAATGTTGGCAGTCTTCCTGCTCGTACTTGCGCGCCGGCGCCCGCGCCTTTTGTGGTTCGTCATCATCGGGATGCTGATTGGTATTTCCTGTTGGCTGCGGGCCAACGCCCTGCTAATGACTGTCTTTTTCGCCGGAGCGGCACTGGTTAGTACGCCAAACTTTAGTTTGTCGAAGCCGATTAGCGACGACAAACCGACGTTTGTCGCGCGCCGCTGGCGTAATTCGTTGGCGGTGGTTTTCGCAACGGTCCTGATGGTCGCGCCGCTCACTTTTCGCAATGCGATCGTTTTTCATCGCTTCATTCCGGTTTCTTTAGGCGCCGGGCAAACGCTGCTCGAAGGTATCGCGGATTATGACGAAAGCCGGCGCTTCGGAATTCCCGAGACTGACGTCGGGATTCAGGAACAGGAAGCGGAAGCTTTTCAACGGCCCGACTACGCGAACGGCCTGCTTAGTCCTGATGGAATTCAACGTGAACGCTGGCGGCTTCAGCGAGGGCTCAAAGTAATTGCCTCGCATCCTGTTTGGTTCGGGAGCGTCATGGTGCAGCGTGCGGCCGCGATGCTGAGACTCGAGCGCGCGCGACTGGTTTCCTCCAAGCCGGCGCTCACACAGTCACCCATGTCAGAAAGCTCGCAACCCAGCACGGCCGGCAGTCCGCCGGAGTTCTGGTCGAGCTATTATCCGCGGTTGCTGATTCACGGGATTCAGAAAATGATTATCACCGCAGTCATCCTGCCGTTTGTTATTTTCGGGCTGTTGATTCTGCTCGTTCGCAAGCAGAAGGAAGCGTTAATCTTTCTGTCGGTAGTGCCGGTCTACTACTTCCTGGTGCAATCCATCTTTCACACCGAATACCGGTACGTGCTGGCGATAAATTATTTCTTGTTTGCGTTGGCGGCAGTGGGAATCGTGTGGTTAACCGGCTTGGTGATTAGTTGGATCAGATCATTCTTAAGAAAATCAGGCCGCGGACAAGTCGGTGCAGCGCCTGCATAGCAGCGGACCCGGTCGCTAGTCCGACTCGCCGGGGTTCTGACTTCTTTTTGCGGCCAGCGCCTGTTCGATCAGCCCACTAACCCATTCAGCGCGCGCGTCCCAAGTCCCGTGTTGCACTGCCGCCTGGCGCGCTCGCTTCAATTCAGTGCCCTTTTCCGCAAGCGCATCATCAATCAAACGCAGGAACTCTGCGCGCGTGCGGCCAATTCGCAGCACGTCGCTCATTGATTCGTATTCAGGCAGAGGCGAGATCACTACTGGCTTGCCGGAAGCGAGATACTCCCGGACTTTGATCGCAGAGCCATAGCTCGTGAACGCAAGCTCAGTGTCCCAGGGCAAGACGCAAACATCGAAACCCGCGGCATAGCTCGGCAGCTCCTGATAAGACACCGGTGGCAGGAAATGCACGTTGGCCAAACTCTCGATTTCCAGACCGCGCGATTTGTTGCCGATGAAGATCCAGTGCCAGTCAGGCCGCTCTCTTGACGCGTGTTTGATAAGTTCCTGATCGACCAGCCACGGCTCAATTGCGCCAAAGTATCCAATCCGGGGACGAGGAACCCTCTTGATCTCTTCCGCAACCGGCGTCGTGCCTTCACTGATCTTCGCCCAGTGATCGAAATCGACTGCCTGCTCGAGCAGATGAGATTTCTCGAGCCCGCGTGTGGCTTCCGCTAACAATTTGCGACTCGAGTAGAGCACGATGTCGGCGCCGTCGATTGCCCGCTCGTGCAGCTTGCGAATGAAAGCCGGATCCGTCGCGTGATCCATTGTGTTCGCATCGTACTTGTCTGAGACGTGATAGATAACCAAAGATTCGTTCAGCCGGCCTACAACTTCCACCGCGGTAGGAATAGCGATCCAAAGGACCGGCCGGGAAAGACCGCGACGCTTTGCCAGAGTGGCGATTTGAGTAGTAAGCAGGCGGCGATTCGTCGCGGCCGCGGCGGCGCTGCCAAAGAAAGGAACAACCGCAGGTGAAACGACCGTGATGCCTTCTTCCGTAGTGCGCGCCAGCTTTGCATAGCTCCTCAGCTTGCGCTTGATGCGGGGCAGCAATTCGCCGCTTCTCACCGGCGCTAGTCCCATTGAGATCGAATTCACAAAGATCACTTTGTTGCCGGCGCGCGCGAACCGGCGCATTAGATGGTTCTTAGAATGCGGGTGGTGATACCACCAATCCTCGCCGCCAAAACAGATGATGGACGCTCCAGAGATCATGAATTATTCAGTTGCAGGACCTTCCGCAATTCGCGCAAGTTGCTTTCGGCTTCCTCGCGGTAACGCGCTGCCCAGACGGAGGTGTCAGCGCTGGTTGGTTCAGATAAAACTGTCCTCAGGTGCGCGACTAACTGATCGCGGTCCCCAAAATCATACGTGAGCATTCCGCGTGTTTCTCCGGCTTTGGTAGCGATGACCGGCGTGCCGGTCCAAATCGCCTCGATGCGTGAAAGGCCGTAACTCTCGAATCGAAAGCCGCGAATAAATGCGTCGCTGTGTTTGAGAATTTGCGCGACCTCCGCGTGCGCGACATTTCTCAGCACCGTAATCCAACCGCGCTCGCTCAAGACGCGGCGGCGATAATCTTCATCAGACGCAAAGTCGCCATCCAACAGGACCAACTCGATGTTGTCACCCGTGGCCTGTCGCACTTGCTCGACCGCCTCGACTACCTGATCAAAACCATAATCGGGGATAAATGCTCCAATCGAACAAACCCGCTTTGCAGCGCTTAGATAAGAAGCCAACTCGGTCCTGAGTGACGAAGAAAGCTCCGTCTGTGAATCAGTGCCTGGCAGCAAGCTCTTGATGACTGAGATTTCCTGCTTGACTCCAACCTCGTCGCGCAGCCACCGCCCCAATTCTTCGCTCACCACGATGAACCGGGAAACTCGCCCGCTCGCCAACCGGAACAGAGCACGACGCCACTTGGAAAAGCCAGCGAACCTCGCCGGCAACGAGCCATCGTGAATTATCTTGACCCACTCAAAACCAACCAGGGCCTTGATGGCGACCCAGATGGGCACTAACAGACTGGGATACTCGATCAGAAAGTGAGTATTATCAGCGATGCGTGCATGAGATCCGCGCCTCAGGACGAGCCAGGGCAAAGCCGCGCGATTAATCATAAAGGACACATTGGGCCCGTCAATTTTCCGGTCGCCGTATGTCCAAAGTTCCACGCCATCGTTTTTGACGAATTCGAACAACGTACTAATGTATACCGACACGCCACCGTAAGGCGGCGGGTACGGGCCAAGCAGTACAACTTTCCTCTTCATCAAGTTAGCGGCGGACGGACCGAACGACGAAGACTAATGGATCGCACGTCTGAACACCAAAGTCCTTTCAGGACCACGGCTGATGTTTCCGTGGTGGTCCCTTCTTACAACCACGGGTCATTCGTCGAAACCACCGTCCGCTCGATCATGAAACAGACTGTGCCACCTCGGGAGCTGATAGTTATTGATGATGGCTCGACTGATGACTCGCCCCGCATTATTGAGCGAGTGTTGCGCGAATGCCCCTTTCCTGCGGAACTTGTCGCGCGGAACAATCGCGGGTTGTGTGCCACGCTGAATGAAGGCCTGGCCAAAGCCGGTGGAAAGTACTTTGCTTATCTCGGTTCAGACGATCTTTGGCTGCCGGATTTTCTGCGTCAGCGTTGGCAGCTGCTTGAATCACGACCAGCGGCAGTGCTCGCTTACGGCCACACCTATTTCATCGACAAAGATAATCGTGTCGTCGACTGCACGGCTGATTGGGCCGATTATGTTGACGGCGATGTTCGTGAAATGCTTTTGAGCACGATTGGCCCGATGAGTCCGACCGTGGTTTATCGCCGGAGCGCGTTGGAAACGCAACAGTGGGACGAGCGGGCCCGGCTTGAAGACTACGATCTCTACCTGCGGCTGAGCGAAGCCGGGCCGTTCGCTTTCGATCCGCTGGTCCTGTCAGCATGGCGACGGCACCAGTCCAACGTGAGCTGGGACCAAAAGCTGATGCTGGATGAGCAATTGCGGGCCCAACGCAAAGCGGCGCAGCGGTTCGGCATGGATGAACCGGCGATTGAGCAACTACAACGCGCGACAAAGTTCGCTCGCGCCGAGGATTTCATGCGCATCGGAGAAAAGAAGCGCGCGCTCAGTTTGATGCTGGCTAATTTGTCAGGAGCTGGTTCGCTTTCCGCGATTGGACGCATGCTACTGCGCTTGATGGTTCCTCATCGAATGATTCAACGACGGCATGAGAAAGCAGCCAGGCATTACGGCGTTATCGAAATCTAAACCCGCCTCACCAAAACGATAGGAACGATTGAGCGTTCTCTTGAGCGCGAAGCCGTTGAGCACAGTTGAGCAACAAATGCCCCGCTACAGGCTAGGAATGATCAGGTTAACGCGCCATCACAGCGTGAGTGAATTGACCTGACTGGCTTGCTTGACTTGGAACGGCCCAGGCTTCATAAGTTTTCAGGGAAGTCATCAAGATCCAATCCAGGATGGAAGCAAACATTAGCGCAGAGACCGCACAGAACCTTGAAAGCGCGCTGCATCCTCACGACCTGGTTCCGACCACGATCAGGTCTGAGGCAGCGGGCCTTCATCTGAATTTAGGCGAGCTGTGGCGCTATCGCGAGCTGCTTTATTTTCTCACTCAGCGCGACATCAAAGTCCGGTACAAACAGACATTGCTCGGGGTCGCCTGGGTTTTAATTCAACCGCTCGGCACCATGCTGATTTTTACGCTTGTTTTTACTCGGTTCGTGCGCGTTGATACCGGCGGAATGACTTACCCGCTCTTTGCTCTCTCAGGTCTGGTGCTTTGGCTTTTTTTTGCCAACGCGATTAGCAACAGCGCCGGCAGTCTTGTCCTTAACTCGCACCTGATTACCAAAGTCTATTTGCCGCGAATGTATTTGCCGGCAGCGACCATCGGCACCGGTCTGGTGGACCTGGGAATCTCACTGCTGATCTTGTTCGCAGTCGCACCTTTCTCAGGTGCGAGGCTGACGCTGAACCTCCTGATGCTGCCGGTGTTTTTGCTGATGATCGCGGTATTCGCACTTGCCCTCGGTTTGCTGCTTTCTGCGACGACCGTCAAGTACCGCGATGTGCGCCAGGCGCTTCCCTTTCTCATTCAAATCTGGATGTTTGCATCACCGGTGATCTATCCCACCAGCATCGTCCCGGCAAAGTGGAAGTGGCTGTTATTGATCAACCCGATCGCTGCCATCCTCGAAGGGTTCCGCGCCGCTTTGACCGGGCTCGCCTTTGACTGGATACACCTGGGGATCGCCGCCGCCATCATCCTGGCAATATTAACGACGTCGTTGTATTTCTTCCGGCGGGTCGAAGATCGCTTTGCTGACTTCATCTGATTTCTTCTTTATGCGGCTCGCTATCAAGACTGAAAATATCGGCAAGAGCTACCAGTTAGGCGGACTGCGTCCGGGCCAGACGAGTTTTCGCGAGTCGGTGACCAGCGCGATTGCTGCGCCGCTTAGAAAACTGCGCAACGGCGGCAAAGCAAAGCCGCAAACCCTGTGGGCCTTGCGTGAGATTAATCTCGAGATCAAGCCGGGTGAACTGATGGGCATCATCGGCCACAACGGCGCCGGTAAGTCGACCCTGTTAAAGATTCTTTCCCGCGTAGTCAAACCAACCACCGGTCACGCCACCATCTATGGCCGCGTGGGCAGCTTGCTGGAAATCGGGACAGGTTTTCACCAGGACCTGACCGGCCGCGAAAACATTTTCATGAGTGGCGCGATCCTGGGCATGACTCGCGCGGAGATTCTGCGCAAGTTCGACGAGATCGTTGAATTCTCAGAACTGGAAAAGTTTCTCGAGACGCCTTTGAAATGGTACTCGTCGGGCATGTACGTGCGGCTGGCGTTTGCGGTAGCGGCGCATCTCGAACCGGAAATCATGATGATGGATGAAGTGCTGGCCGTGGGCGACGCAGGCTTTCAGCAAAAATGCCTGGACAAGATGAGCGAGATTCGCCGGCAAGGCCGAACGATCCTGTTCGTGTCACACGATACGGCCGCTGTCACGCGTGTCTGTGGCCGCGCGGTGCTGCTCGAAAAAGGTCTGATCACCGCCGACGGCCCGCCGCGTGAAATCATAAGTCGTTATCTTAGCTCGACCTGGACCACCGCCGCGGCGCGTGAATGGAGCAGCGACGAAGCGCCCGGTGATCGGGTGGTGAAACTTAGACGCGTGCGCGTGCGCCTGGAAAATGGCGAAACAACCGCGGCGGTTGATATTCGGAAACCCGTTGGCATTGAGGTGGATTACGAAGTGCGGGAAGAGGGACACGCTCTGGTCCCCATGATCGAGCTGTATAACGAAGACGGCACCGAACTTTTCAGCACCCACGACACCGGAGATTGGCGTCGCCGTCCGCGCCCCCGCCAGGGTTTCGTGAGCACCGTTTGGATTCCCGGTAATCTCCTCGCAGAAGGTATCGTGTTGGTCCACGTTTCGTTGATGTCGCACCAGCCTTCGACGGTGCTGCACGCAGAAGCGCGCAACGTGGTCGCGTTTCATGTCGTCGACAGCCAGTCGGGCGATTCGGCGCGAGGCGATTACGTGGGACCAATGCCAGGCGTGGTGCGGCCTCTGCTGTCATGGACGACGGAAACTGCAGAAGAACATAGATGAAGTGGGGAACGCTAAAAAGGGTTCTTCAGAACCGTGACAAGCACATCTGGGGGCGATGCATTATTTGCGGCAAACGATCGTTTTTCTTCACCAAAGACGCGCAGGAAAAGGGCCACCGGCGCGATTCGCTCTATTGCAGCTGGTGCAAGAGCGTCTCGCGCAAGCGCCACATGGCCAAGATCATCCTCGACCTGTTCGCGCCGGAATACGACTCGCTGGTGGCGGCGCAGCCTAAGCTGCGCACCTTTGCGATCTATAGCGCGATAGCTAATGACTTGTTCGACCGGATTATCGGAGCGGGAAATGACAACTTTACCGCTTCTGAGTACTTTCCTAACGTGCCATCCGGAACCAAGCATAACGGCGTGAACTGCGAGGACCTGGAGCAGCTGACCTTTGCCGATGAAGCCTTCGATCTGGTTCTGACCGAGGATGTGCTGGAACACGTGCGCCATCCGGCGAAGGCTTTCAAAGAGATTTTTCGCGTGCTCAAGCCAGCTGGTCGCCATATCTTCACGATTCCTTTTTATTCTGATCGAAAAACGACTGCGCGAGTGGATACCACGACGGACGAGGACGTTTATCTGCTACCCGAGGAATATCACGGCGACACGCTGAGGGAGCGCATTCTGGTTTATACAGATTTTGGTTATGACCTGATAGAACAACTCTCAGAACTTGGCTTTGCCACCGACATTAGATATTCAGATCAACGGGACGTTCGCTATGGCATCGCCGACAGTTATGTTTTTATTAGCACGAAACGCGCGACAACCGCCGGTACTGAACTAAGTAAATGAAAGAAAAGCTCCAGCGTTCATTGCCGCTCTCGGTCAAGATCCTGCTCAAACGCATGGCGATGGGCGCGGTCCGCCTTCCGCTGCGCGTCAGGGGCCGCTTGATCAATGCCACCCGGCGCGTCGGGCTGAGCGCTACCACGCATGGTTTGGACATTCACAACGCGTTGGATGTAATGGCCACGCCGCGGACAAAATTTGTCCAGCAATATGGCGCCACCGACTTTCTGTTCCTGATGGATGCGATGTCAGGCCGCAAAGAACGGCAGCCCGATCCCGATCGAGCTATCACCACGTCCATCATCCTGCTCTGCTACAACAAGATCGATCTTACATTTCAGTGCATCCGGTCGCTGCTGCGCGAAGTGAATCTCGCCGATACCGAAATCATCGTCGTAAACAACGCTTCGACCGATGAAACCAAATCAGTCCTGGCTTGCTTTGACGGATTCATCCGCACGCTCAATAACGACGAGAACCTGGGTTTCGTGCACGGCAACAACAAGGGCGCGAAGCTGGCGCGCGGAAAATATCTCGTCTTTATCAACAACGACACAGTGGTTTTGCCGGGCTGGCTCGACTACATGGTCCAGACCGCCGAGGAAGATCCGCAGGTTGGCGTGGTCGGTCCCATGTTTATTTATCCGGACTGGACGCTGCAAGAGGCCGGCAGCATCGTGTGGCGAAATGCTGACGCACATCATTACGGCTGGGGCCGCTCTCCGGAGGATCCGCGATACAACTTTGCGCGCGAAGTGGACTACGTCACCGGTGCGTCTTTATTAATTCGGAAAGATATTTGGGACGAGCTGGGTGGCTTCGACACGCGCTACGCGCCGATCTATTACGAGGACACAGACATCTGCATGGGCGCGCGCGCGCTGGGCTTCAAAGTCGTCTATCAGCCGCTCGCGCGGATTCTGCATTTCGAGGGAGCAACCACCGGCACTGACACCAGCACAGGTATCAAACGCTTTCAGGACATCAACCGCGGAAAATTCGCTGAGAAATGGCGCGCAGTACTCGACCGTGATCACTTCTCGCCCGGGACCGTAAGCCTGGAACGCGCTGCAAATACCAAGAAAGGGGTGCGCGTTCTCGTCTTCGATGATCGAGTTCCCACACCCGATCGTGATGCGGGCGGCGCGCGAATGGCCCTGATTTTGAAAACGCTGGCGCGCCAGGGCCAATGTACCTTCATATCCGCCAGCAAGGTGCGACGCCCTGAATATGAGCGCGAGTTGAGAAGAGCTGGCGTCGAGATCGCCCCGCTGATCGACTACAAGAAGCTGCTGAAAGAGCGGCGCTACGATGTGGCTATATTAAGCCGTCCCGATCTCGCCGGCGGACTGGCGCGTTCGGTAAAGAGGACCGCTCCAAATATCAAAATAATCTTTGATACGGTTGATGTTGGCTTTGTGCGTTGGGAACGCGAATACCGGTTGACCGGGGATAAAGCGGCCGCCCAAAAAGCGCAGCACTTCAAGAAACTCGAGAAGCGTCTTGCCCGATTTTGCGACGAGGTCTGGTGTGTTACGGAAGAAGATCAAGCCGCACTGCAACGTGAAGCTCCTAACGCGCGCTTCTCTATTATTCCCACCATTCATCCGTCGCGGGATCGCGGCAAACCGTTCGCGGATCGCGAAGGTTTGATCTTCATCGGTAACTACCTGCACCGTCCGAATGTTGACGCGGTGCATTTTTTTATGCGCGAGATCTATCCGGCAGTGAAGCAGAGTATACCCGGCATCAAAGTATTCATCGTGGGTGACCAGCCGCCCGAAGAGTTCAGCGTCTATGCCTCGGACGATGTGGCGATCACCGGCTATCTATCCGATGTCGATCCAATATTTCAAAGTGGTCGCGTCTTCATCGCTCCCGTTCGGTTCGGTTCTGGTATCAAAGGAAAAATCGGGCAGGCGCTTTCCTATGGGCTGCCGGTTGTTACTACATCAATCGGCGCTGAGGGCATGGGGCTGGAACACGAGCGCACCGTTCTTATTGCTGATGAGCCGGAAACTTTTGCTGCCGACATTGTCCGGCTCTACACGGATGCCGCCCTGTGGCAAAAGCTTTCGGACAACGGTTACGATCACAATGGGGAACACTTCACGCCCGAGGTGGTGGAAGGAAAGATAAACCGAGCGATAAAATCCATCTGCGGGTTGACGGAAGCATCATCGAAATAGCGTTCAGTCGCGTTTGATTACAGCCATTATTCGCTAATCCATCTTTCGTACCACAAGCTCACATTCAGCAGACACCACAAGTGAAAACTCCAGTCGTTTACCTTGCGCCGGTGTTCGTCGGCCAGGTGCTCGATAAATGAATAGTCAAAAAAGTTTCTCTGGCGGATTGGCGAGTTCAATAGTTGTTGAATCAACTCGCCGCCAGCAGTTCCGCGAAACCATTCGCGCACCGGCGCGCCGAATCCTCGCTTGGGGTTGTACAAAACGTCATGCGGCAGCACGGACTCGAGGGCGCGCTTCAAAATATGCTTACCGGTCGTGCCTTTAACTTTCAAATCGCGCGGCAGACCCATCGCATACTCGATTAGGTGATGATCAAGAAAGGGCACACGCGCTTCCACGGATGTCGCCATCGTGATCTTGTCCACGCGCATCAGTAGAAGTTCCGGCAGACGCAGCTTAAGTTCCAGGTAAGTCATACGCGCAGCAAAGTCTGATTCCGGCCGCGCGGCGGCTATGGTTTCCTGGTATTGACGCACAATGTCATAGCTCGCCACATCTGGATGCCGCGCGCGCATTTCGGCGGACAAAAGCTTTGGCTTGATGGTGTCGTCGAAGACGCCGACACCGCCCCAAAACAATGATTGGTCTTCGCCCAATCGACGAATTAGTTCGCCCGCCTTCGGCTGCTTCAAAGTCTTCCGCGCCAGCGGAGCGCCGATCGCGGCCGCGGCGCGACGGGCAACGCGGGGTGTCCGCTTAGCATAACGCCAGAACTTCTCTTCAATTTGCAGGTATGTTCTGAACCAGTCATAGCCACCGAAGATTTCATCCGAGCCTTCGCCAACCTGCACCACGATGGTCCCGGTTTCGCGCGCCAGTTTCGAGACGTAGTAAAGCGGCACGCACACCGGATCGGCGATTGGCTCGTCCTGATGAAAGACCATCTCGGGCAGAAACGCGCGCATCTCTTGACGGCCAATCACTACCTCCTGATGGTCCGTGCCGAAGCGCTGTGAAATTGATCGCGCTGAATCCAGTTCATTCAACTCCTGGTCATCATGAAAGCCGACCGTGAAGGTGCGCACCGGCTGTGACATTAATTCAGACATCAACGCGACGTTGGCCGACGAGTCGACGCCGCCGGAAAGAAACACGCCAAACGGAACGTCGGCCATCATTCGCTTTCTGATTGAGTCGCGCAGCAGTTCAAGAATCTTTGCCTGGTGCTCTTCTTCGCTCATCGCCTCAGGCGCTTCGGGCGGTAATGCGTCCCAATACTGATTTAGCCCGACTTCGCCCGCGCGATTGATTGTCATCAAATGCCCGGCCGGGACCTTATGAATTCCTTTGAAGAGCGTTTGCGGCGCCGGCGTGGTCAGGAAAGTGAGATAGTGATAAAGCGCTTCTTCATCGACTTCCGCAGTAACCGCGGGGTGTTCGAGAATGGCTTTGATTTCAGAGGCAAAGATAAAGCGGCCATCGCGCTGATAGAAATAGAGAGGTTTGACGCCGGCGCGATCGCGCGCCAGCACCAGCCGTTCGCGATCAGCGTCCCACAATGCAATGGCATAGTCGCCTTCGATGTCCTGAACAAAGTCCAGGCCACGCTCTTCGTACAGGTGCAGAATCGTTTCAGAGTCGGTCTGTGAAGCGTAGACGTGCCCGCGCTTTTCGAGTCCCTCGCGCAGCGCCAAATGGTTGTAGATCTCGCCATTGAAAACCAGCCATACACGATCGTTGCACCCACGCATCGGCTGGTGACCGGCTTCGGACAGGTCGATAATCGAAAGCCGTCGAAAGCCAAATCCACCGCGACCATCGTCAAAGATCAGCTCGCCTGAGTCGTCGGGTCCACGGTGGGTCATCACGTCGCGCATGCGCCCGACCAGCGCCCGGTCGACGCGGCCAAGCTCAGCTCCGTATTCCCAAACTCCGCAAATACCGCACATAGTTCTCAGTACAAGCTGCCAGCTTGTCGAGACTTCGACCGGCTAGCCGCCTATCTTACTTAGCCGCTCGTTCTCATCCTCATCCGCCGCCACAGGAACCAAAATGAATTTCACGTTAAGCGGAACGTCTACCCGAACTTTCCAGCAAACAGACGTTGACGGCTCTTTCTTTCCGTAGTCGCGTGAAGAAAAGCGAGATTCGAACTCAGGTCTGGTATTCAGCCCGTTAACCATAATTAATAGCCGGGCCGAACTGGCGCGGTCGAATACTGCAACGCTTTCGTCACCTCGCGTTCGACTCTCCAACCCCGGTCCCAGGTGAAATCGAAAAGCGAAGTCGTGCTCACCGGTGCCATTGAAACTGTCCTCAATCGTCCAGGCGCGATTGCGCTTGTCAAACCGCACGGCGCGACGATGCGTGACCGGTTGCGCCAGGCGCTGATATCCGCCGTGCTCGGCCATGACTGTGTCGTTTTCATCGCCAGGCTCCCACGTGATAACACGCGGCTGCGCCTCGTTGCCGATTACAAAAGGCGCATTTTCGTCGATCGAGTTTTGCTCGACGCCGTCGATCTCAACCGTGGAATGATATGCAGTCGATCTAAACAAGTGACGCTCATGAAGATTGGCGGTGTAAACATATGAACCGGGATCGACGATGAAAGCCGAGCCGCAGGCTGAAACTTCGACACTCAGCTTATCGTTGTGACCGTGCGAGCCGCGCCCGCGCAGGCCACTGTCGCCGGTGTTGAAAAGCATGTACAGATCATCATGACGAAGCACATAAATGCCTGCCTCGACAAATGCTTGTGACCCGGCTGCGGCGCCCTGGGGCAGCGACTCAAAATCACGGACCCCACTTTCTCCTAAAATCCACAGCACTTCTTCCGGACACTTCTCAAATTGCTTGAACGCCGGCTCCTCAAAGATCGCCGCACCCAGCGCGAGCAGATATCCGTGATCATCCGCGCGACGCCGCACGACGGGCATCACCTGTCCGCTGTCACTGTCACCAATCAAAGGCGCAAATCCATCAGGCCGCAGGTAGGCCTTGATGTAATCAATCATCGCGTGCAGTTTCCGCCAATACTTAGGCTCGATATCGACGCGGTTCACATGACAAAGGACAAACGACAAAAGAAACAATTCGGTTTTGAGGCGATGATATCCGGTCGAGGCTTCCGTGTCCGCGCCATCAGCCAGAATCTGCTTGTCCATCTCTTTGAGCAGCTCCTGCAATCCGAACTCGCGCCACTCTTTCGCGGCGGCTAACTCCGGTAAAAGTATTCCCAACCAAAGCAGCCCGGCGACATCGCAAAGGTAATGATTGCTGGTGGCGATATGCGAGTACTCGAGGTTGCGACGAACATGACCGCCATGTTGCTCGAGGATCATCAACAATTCGGACAGCGCATCTTCCGTCATTTGCGGAGCAGGCAAGAACAGCGAAAACGCGGCCAGCAAATTCATTGAGCGCAACGCGACTTCCATGGCGCAATTCCAATTGACGCCGCGCGCGACCGAGTTCTGTAAACGCCAACTGGTAACTTGTCGAAAGAATTCGGCGCTCAGCGTTTCATCGCGCGTCACTGCGTATGCGCGCCCCATCGTGATCAGATGTCCCAGCCGGTTCAATTCCCAGACGACGCGGGCATCCGAGCCGTCCCCGCGCATGAGCTCGATGTCGGCATGAAAGCTTAGTGGCCAATCGCGTCCCGAGAGCGGATCAAGGTTCCAATCGATTTCGCCACTGCCAAAACACTTTTCGCCAAAACCAAGAAGGAGCCAGCAGTGCTCAGCTGCGATGCGCTGGGCCGCGGCGATCATCTCTCGTGTCTCATCAGGGAAGTATTGCTGTTGCAAACTGGTCGTGCGCGAAACCTCGCTAAAGCCTGGAAGAAACTGGGGCGACTTGCGCGCGCGAAAGTGCTCGAGCAGTTCAGACTTCGAAAGCTGCATGAACTCTGCGGTCAGCGTCGCGGGAGTGCGATTAAGCGATTCGATTTCGCGACGCTCTTTCCGGCCCTCGAGACCGGAGTTAACTCGTCGAATGGCCTCGAGAGTGGCCGCCCCCGTGCTCACTTCGCCACGCAGCATGCGCTTAATTTTAGAAATGATTTTCATTCGGAGAAATAGAGGTTAAAGGCGGGAGAAGAAAAGGGCAACGGGAGTGACTTGCCTGGTGGGAAATCAAACGAGGATGGTGTTCTCGGAAAGTGAACCGCAAAGCGGTCCCTTCCCAAAGCCCAGGTTTGCAGCGTAGCGGCTACCCTGAGTGGACGCCGGTTCGGAACGCAACCCTGTCAGGGTTGCGTCTTTCAAGAACGCTCTTTGAGCCGGTTCGGGCTTTGCGGTTCGACACTCTCACAACCGAATTATCCGCGCGCGGCTGCCGCGGCGCAGGTCTCCATTCAGCGCGTTGCGCGTGTCGACCACCAGCCCTGCCTTCTCAGTGACGCGCGCGTAATCGATGTCGCTGTGATTGGTGACGATCACAACGCAATCCGACGCGCCGATCTCTTCATCGGTCAGTTCTACCGAGGACAAAGGTGCGCCGCCGCCTTCAGTGTGAGAGTCGTCAAATCTCACTTCGCGCACAAACGGATCGTGATAACGAACGTCGCAGCCTTTCAGCCGCAGCCGATCAATGATCGAGAGCGCCGGGCTTTCGCGCACATCGTCAATGTCGCGCTTGTAGGCCACGCCCAGCAGCAGCACCCGCGAGCCTTTCATCGCCTTCCGATCATCATTCAAGCCGTCCGACACGAGCTGCACTACATGTTCCGGCATGCGCGAATTCACTTCCTCGGCCAGGCCGATGAAGCGTGAATCAAAACCATGTTGGCGCGCTTTCCACGAAAGGTAATGCGGGTCGAGCGGAATGCAGTGACCGCCAATTCCGGGACCCGGATAAAACGGCATAAAGCCGAACGGCTTCGTGGCCGCCGCGCGAATCACTTCCCACGTGTCGATGTTCAGTGCGTAACACAAGCGGGCCATCTCGTTCGCCATGCCGATATTTACTGCGCGAAAAGTGTTTTCGAGAAGCTTGGCAGCTTCGGCAACACGAGCCGAGCTGACGGCGTGCACGTCGCGCACGATCTGTGAGTAGAGAAAGGCTGCGGCCTCGGTCGAATCATCGGTGACGCCGCCGACCACTTTAGGAATGTTATGCGTTTGAAAATCCGGATTTCCCGGATCGACGCGTTCGGGTGAAAACGCGAGCAGAAAATCCTCGTCCAGCTTCAGTCCGGTCTCTTCGAATTTCGGCAGCAGGATTTCATCGGTCGTGCCGGGATAAGTCGTCGATTCCAAAATCACCAGTTGGCCACGCCGCAAGCGCTTCTTAATCTCTTCGGCCGCGGCGAGGATGAACGAAACATCAGGCTCCTTGGTCTTGCGGAGCGGTGTAGGCACACAAATGATGATGGCGTCACAGTCGCTGAGGCGATCGAAAGTGGTAGTGGCCTGGAGCCGCCCCGCCTCAACTAACTCTTTGATCTGAGACGACGGCACATCGCCGATGTATGACTCGCCTGAATTAATTTTGGCGGCCTTGGCTTCGTCGACTTCGAAGCCGGTGCCGTGAATTCCATTGCGCGCAAACTCGGTCACCAGCGGCAACCCAACATACCCAAGTCCAATCACGCCGACGCGCGCGCGCTTGTCCCTAATCTTGTTAATGATTTCGTTCTTAATCATGAATGAATCCAGTCAGATGGAGTACAAATCATAAAGGCGGGAAGCCGGCAATGCCTACCGAAGTGAGCCTATGTGAGCACGCGCGGAGTGTCAAGCAGAACAAATTTGGGGTGTGCCCTAATTTGGGTAATGACATACTTGACTCCGCGCGGGCTTCTGCGAACTTCGATGCGACCGGGGCAATGGCTCTGCCACTCTGATGCGCGGCAAGTCTAGGACTTGCCGAGACGTGGCCCATTCTGAACGGTCTATGACCGTGGTGGGTCGAAGACCCAAACGAAAAACGAGGTTCGCCGCCGGCAAGTCGCAGACTCGCCGCGCATCAGAGTGGCAGAGCCATTGCCATAATTGAGTCAAGTATATAAATGCCCTAATTTGGATTGCGGTGACCTGTCACTGCTTTCTTGCGCAGCGGCTGTCTAGCGACCAAAAGCTCCGACAGGTCGGCGCACTCCAACCAGGACACTACTTCCCCTCAATCAAACCTTGATCACCTCGCCGATTGGCGTATCATGCCGAATCGCCGATCACGGCGCCTCGAGCAGCATGTCTATTATCATCGCTGAGTCCTTTCGCAACGCGATCGCGACGATCGCGGAAAACATTCCCGGCGCCGAGGGACGCGGCACCATCCAATCTTATCTGGCGCTTCAGCACACAGAATCCGGCGAGATTGATACAGCCGTCGAGATTGTGGATGCAATCGAAGACGCATATCAGCGTGACTTTGCGTTTGGCCAAGTGGCCGTCAAATGCGTCGCCAGCGGACAGGCAGACCAATCTGAATCGGTTTTGGATCTAATCGACGATGACGGCGCTCGCGCCCAGGCGACTGAGAAGCTTGCGGTTGCTTACGTGGAATCAGCCGATATGGAAAGGGCCCTCGAAGTCGCACACAGCTTGCCGGATCCGGTGCCGGCACTCTCCGGCGTTGCGCTCGCTTGTGTAGGAAAAGGATTTGAGTCTGATGCCTCAGGACTGCTGGATTCGATCGATTATCCGGATTTGAGAGTGCCGGTCCTCATCGAGCTGGCCAGAGTTAAGCTCGACGCGCAGGACCCGGATTCAGTGGCAGCTCTGGAGTTACTCGCTGAAGCAAGCAAGACGGCAGAAGAAATCGAGGTCTCGTCTCAGCGGATTGAATCGCAGCGTTCGATTATTTCCCTTTATCAAAAGTGCGGCGAGGAAGAGTCAGCCCTGAAGATCCTTGACCACGCTTTGGATCATGTTAAAGGGTCTGAGAATTTGGATGCTGATTCCGATCGGAATCAAGTTGCGTCGGCGTATGCCGAGTTGGGACGCTTTGAACACGCCGAACGAGTACTCGAAGAGATCGGCGACCCCTATTACTTCGCGGATGCCGCCACTACTTTAGCAACCAGATACAACGAAGCAGGCGATCGGGCGAAGGCGCTCACTTTATTGGCGGAAGCGCTTGAAGTTATCAAAGGCGAAGAGGTCTATGGCGAGCAGACGTTCACCAATCGTGAGCGGATGCTCGACAGACTGGCGAGAGGCTACGCGGAACTCAAGAGCTTTGACACCTCCATGGAAATCCTAAAATTGATGAATGACGAGCGACGTGATACCGCGCTTAGCGCGATGGCCCGGATCGCGGCGACCTCGGGGGAAGACGGCCGCGCACTTCAATTGGTGGAAATGATCAAAGACGATTCTGTGAAGGCTCTCTGTGAGTCGCAGCTGGTCGCAGACTTCGCCACATCCAATCAACCGGAGATGGCAGAGCGTGTATTGTCCCAAGCCCTCACGCACGCAACCGCGCTCGAGCATCCGGCCAACCGCGCAATGGTCCTGGCCGATTTAGCTCCCCTGTTTCATGTTCGAGAACAGGCGGCCAAAGCTCACGAAATCCTTCTCAACGCGCTTCGGGCAGTTGCTGAGATTGATCAGCTGGACCTGCAGGCCTCTGCGCTGATTAGCGTCGCCTCAAATTACGCCAGCCTCGAGCAGAATACAGCCCAGGCCGAAGATGAAATCCTCGAAAAGATAACGGGCAAGCTGGATTAAGTCTTTCCGCGAATCATGTCGAACAAAGGATATGACGTGGCGGTGATCGGCGCTGGAGTTT
>JADMIO011507003.1_pt1 | contig 97076 bp, 88 predicted proteins | sample 8958161 | NCBI WGS metagenome assembly JADMIO01 (sample SAMN16585339, study PRJNA669376) | soil metagenome | isolation source: Crop rotation soil | place: USA: Cullars Rotation, Alabama | collected 2011
CGCGACAACTTGTCCACGTGGAATTCTAAGCTTAGGATCCCAATGTGCTGGAAAGCAAAAGAAATATTGCCGCTTCAAGAAAATGGGTATCAAGTACATAGATTACAAAGATGCTGAGTTCCTGAAAAAATTTGTTAACGACCAGGGTAAGATGCTGCCTCGCCGTATTACCGGCAACTCGCTGAAATTTCAGCGTAAAGTAGCTCACGCTGTAAAAAAGGCACGCCAAATGGCACTGATGCCTTATGTTACTGATCTTTTAAAATAAAATTCAATCATGCAAGTAATATTAATTAAAGACGTAGACAACCTGGGCAGCGCCCATGAGCTGGTAGAAGTAAGGCCGGGATATGCCCGCAACTACCTAATACCTCAAAAATATGCTATAGAAGCAAGTGGCAGCAACATGAAAGTGTTAGAAGAACGCCGCAAGCAACTGGGCAAACGCGAACAGAAACTGATGGCTGAAATAGCTAAGGTTACTGAAGTACTGAAAGCATCACCGGTGAAACTGGGTGCTAAGATCGGTACTAGCGGTAAAATATTCGGCTCTGTTACTTCTATCCAACTGGCACGCGCTATCCGCGAGCAGAAAGGATATGAAATTGACCGCCGCCGTATCAGCATCATTGACGAAGTGAAAGAAGCAGGTACGCACAAAGCTCAGATAGATTTCGGTAAAGACAACGTACTGGAAATTGAATTTGAAGTGGTAGGCGAATAAAATATTTCACCACAATTTTTAATAAAAGTTGCCCTCGTCAGGGCAACTTTTATTTTATAGGGCTTTTGCATTATATTTATAGCCCTAAACCTACCCCTATATGAAAAAGCTGTTGACGCTGCTTATTTTCATCTTTAGCTGTGCTTTGATGCATGCGCAGGTACCACAGTGGCTTACTAAAATCGGTTCCTCCGGAAGCGATTTTAGTACACAAACAAAAGTATGCCGTAACGGAAATGTTATTCTCGTAGGTAACTATGTTGGCACAATAGACCTTGATCCTTCTTCAGCAACGTATAACATCACTTCTTATAATAGCACCCAGGATATGTTCCTGGCCTGTTATACACAGGCAGGAACTTTTCTATGGGGTTTTTCTTTAGGTAAAGATGATTATGATGGAATCATGGCAGTAGACGTTGATACAGCCAATAATATATATATAGGCGGATTTTTTAGAGGTACGAATGTTGACTTTGACCCGTCATCATCTTCTGCATTATTCACGTGTCTTGGTTCTACCGGAGCTGGTAGCAATAGTTACGGCGGTGATGGTTTTGTGGCCAAATATTCATCTACAGGTGCTTATCAATGGTTTTTACAATTAGGTACTCCTTACTGGATCGAAGTTGTTGAATCGGTGCATATCGACCGTGACGGTAACCTGCTTTGCGGCGGGCAATTTAAAGACCAGTTAGATTTTGACCCTTCTCCTACAAGCGCCACTATTTTAAATGGTAATACTTCAGGTACCGCATTTTTAGCAAAGTACACATCGAATAAGCAATTTTTATGGGCCTTCAATTTTGGTAAATCCGGTATTGCAGCTATAGATAATGGAGTGCGCGGTATAAAAACAGATAGCGCAAATAATATTTACATCAGTGGCTTCGTGCAGTATGCTACAAATATAGATTTTGACCCTTCTCCTACAAGCACGGTCAATTTGGTTCCTAATGGTAACTATGATGCTTTTGTTGCAAAATATACTCCGGCAGGTGCCTATATATTTGCGTTTCTCATTGGTGGTCCCGGTGTAGATGATTTTATGAATTTGGATCTGGACACCGCATATAATATTTATGTTACAGGATATTCAGACGCAACAAGCATAGACTTTGACCCGAGTAGTTCCACGGCTATTTCTTCTTTGTCAGGTGCAGGCGGTAATAATATAATAATGGCAAAATATACATCTTCAGGTGTGTATCAGTGGGGAAAGCTAATAGGGGGTAGCGGCTCTGATAACGGCAGGAGAATAAAGGTTAATAAGAATTACCTGTTAGTAACAGGCTCTTTCTCAAATACTGTAAACTTCAATCCATCAGCAAGCCCTACCGCAAGTATGACGAGCGCAGGTAATACAGATATTTATGTTGCAAAGTATAAATTGAACGGTACTTATGATTGTAGTTTTCGTGTTGGGTCAACCAGTGCTGATGAAGGTTACGGGATTGCTTTTGATACTTCAGGATATTTTTACCTGACGGGGACGTTTTCGGGAACAAGTACAGATTTTGACCCAGGTGTAAATACGCTTGCAGCATCAAGTGCGGGTAGTACAGATATTTTTTTAGTAAAATATAAATACGATGATAAAATCAGTGGTTATCTTATTGGCGACACTATATGTGCGGGTGAACCTGCATACCTGACTTATGTTGATACTACCGGCGCATCGTCTGTCGTCATCAATTACACAGACGGCACTAACTTCTATACTAAATCAGTATCAAGCGGTGTGCCTTTTGCGTTAAGTCCTAATCCGGCTATTACTACATCATACTCACTTTTATCATCGTCAGTAAACTGCGGACCGGCAACAGGCAATACAGTTAAGGTTTTTGTAAACCCGGTACCCGTTGCTAATGCAGGTAATGATACTGCAGTATGCCCAATAGCTTCGGTGCAGCTGCATGGCAGTGGTGGCGTCAGTTATAGCTGGTATGCTGCTTCCGCTATCGCTAATTCCACATCCCAATATCCCACTGTATCAGGATATGCTAATGGAACTTATTATCTCGTAGCAACTAACAGTTATTTGTGTAAGGATACAGATGATGTTGTAGTAACTATAAACCCCGTGCCAATCGCCAATGCGGGTAATGATACCACTGTTTGTGCAACGCCTTCCGTTCAACTACACGCATCTGGTGGCAACGCTTATAGCTGGTTTTCCACGTCTTCTATTACTAACGCCTCATCCCAAAACCCAACCGTATCCGGCATAGCAGGCGGAACATATTATGTAGTAGCTGTCAATGCTTTTTCATGTAAGGACACAGATGATATTATTGTGTCTGTAAATCCGCTTCCGGTAGCCAATGCAGGCAACGATACAGCATTCTGTTCTTCATCCACAATTCAACTGCACGGGTCAGGCGGCGGCAATTATCTTTGGAATTCCTCTTCCTCCATTACTAATCCTACATCTTCAAACCCAACCGTATCGGGAACAGCAGGTGGAACCTATTATTTAAAAGTAACTAATGGTTTTAACTGCAGCGACACTGATACTGTAGCGGTAACCGTATACCCTTTACCCATTGCAAATGCGGGGAGAGATACTATTATATGTCCTGCCCCATTTTATCAACTGAAGGCAACTGGCGGAAATATTTACAGCTGGTATTCAGCTGCTAGTATCACAAACCCGGCATCGGCTACACCATTGGTTAGCGGTACTACTCCAGGTATTTATTACGTCATTGCAATAAACAGTTTTTATTGCAGGGATACTGATGATATAGCAATTACTATTGCTCCTTTGCCTGTAGCTAATGCGGGGAATGATACTTTTCTCTGCCCTTCGGCTGACATACAATTAAAAGGTACGGGTGGTAAGAACTATTATTGGTATTCTACATTGCCGCTAAGTAATCCGGTTGTAGCTAACCCTTCGGTGTCAGGGTCTTTACCAGGAACTTATTACCTGGTAGTTGATAATACTTATGGGTGTAAAGATACAGACGATGTAAACGTTATAATAAAGGCGGTGCCGGTAGCTGATGCGGGCAAGGATACTATAGTTTGCCCGGGGGCATCTATAAAGCTAAATGCTTCAGGTGGTGGCACCTATCATTGGCTTTCTTCCAGCTCTATTCCAAATCCATTTTCTCAGCATCCTGTAATATCGGTAGATAAAGGAGCTATTTATTATGTGGTGGTCTCTAATGGCTCATGTGATGATACCGCATCTGTATCTGTAGCAATTGTGCCTCTACCGGAATTTAGCATAAGGCCTGGTAAGGCAGACCTATGTAGAGGGGGTATTTTAACGATAACAGCTGAGGGTGGTGATAGTTATCAGTGGCAACCGGATACCGGTATAATAATTATAGCGCCTAATAGTATACAGGTTATGCCGGATAGCAATACGAAGTATAAAGTGATTATTAAAGAGAATAAGTGCAATTACACAGATACTTTAAGCAGTTATGTAACGGTAAACCCAATTCCGGTATTAATGCTTGGCAAAACAAACGATATCAGTTGTTCAAAAGGTAGTGCAATATTATCAGCATCTGGTGCCGGCAGGTATGAATGGCTGCCCGGCGGCGAACTGATAGAACCAAATGAAGGGAAGATAAAAGTAGCGCCTAAGCAGGGTACTGTTTATCACGTAACGGGTATCAGTACAGAAGGATGTAAAGATACCTCAAGCATATATGTAGATGTGAAAAGTGAAGGTGCTGTATCTATAAGCATACCTACAGCTTTTTCACCTAATAATGATGGTAAGAACGATTGTTATCAATTATTTTCAAATAGTATTTTCGTTTCATATAGTTTTTCTATCTATAATAGATGGGGGCAGGCCGTATTCCAGTCCGGTAATATCAATGATTGCTGGAATGGGGTATATAAAGGCCAGGTAGCAGAATTAGGCACCTATAACTTTATGCTAAAGGCATCAACTGAAGGTTGTCAAAACCTGTTTGAGAAGGGTACAATTGAATTGGTGAGATAAAGTAGATTAACACTATATGTCCATAGTCTTTATACAGATGCGTACATCCGATAGGTTTTGTACCTTTGCGCCGCTATGCAAATAGAAGTATTAAAATCAAAGCTGCATCACGTTAAGATAACTGAGGCCAATCTAAATTATGTAGGCAGCATTACCATAGATGAAGATCTGATGGACGCCGCTAACCTGATAGAGAATGAGAAGGTGCAGGTATTAAGTATGGATAATGGCGCACGCCTGGAGACCTATGTAATAAAAGGCAAGCGCGGCAGCGGTATGATATGCATGAATGGCCCGGCAGCACACAGGATATCTGTAGGCGATACAGTTATTGTTATATCATACGCTCACATGGATTTTGAAGCTGCAAAGCAATTTCACCCCTCTGTTATATTTCCTAAAGAGGGTAATAAACTATAAACACTACCTTTAAGCTATGACAAAAAAGACCCTGCTCACGATACTGCAATATGTCGTTTTTCTTGGGTTGGGTATTGGCATCATCTACTGGATGTTTAGCAGGATGAAACCTGAAGAAGTTTCAGCCATGCTGGATTCTATAAAGCAGATCAGGCTCTGGATGCTGGTACCTATCTTTTTTGCAGGCGCGATATCTCACTGGGTACGTGCCCTTCGCTGGAAGCTGATGCTGGAACCGCTTGACATCAGGCCTTCAACAAGCAATACCTTTTTCGCAGTAATGATAGGTTATATCACCAACCTGGTATTGCCGCGTGCAGGTGAGGTAGCCAAGTGTACTGTGCTGGCACGCTATGAGAAAGTACCTGCAGATAAGATGATAGGTACTATTGTGGCAGAACGTGCTTTTGATGTATTATGCCTGGGCCTTATTACCTTGCTGGCTTTTGTAGTAGAGGCTGATGTAATAGGTAAAATGGTATCTGATGTATTTGGCAGTAAAGCCAGCAGCGGTTCTGTATACCTGGTACTGGGAGCAGGCATGTTGCTGGGTATCGTTGTATTTGTATTGCTCTACCGCCGTTTTAAAGATTCTAAAATAGGCCTGTTTGTACAAGGTCTTGGTGCGGGTGTAGCTTCTATATTAAAGCTGAAAAAACGTACGCTTTTTATTTTATATACCATTATCATCTGGACCATGTACTGGTTACTGATAATGCTGGGCTTTTGGGCATTGCCTGCTACAGAAAATTTATCTGCTGCCACAGCTTTGGTTATATTGATAGTAGGCAGTGTAGGTATCATTGCTACCCCCGGCGGCATAGGCGCTTACCCGGCATTGGTTGCAGGCGCATTATCTGCTTATGGTATTGATGCCAAAACAGATGGACAGGCATTTGGCTGGGTATCGTGGTCGGTACAAATGGGTATTGTTATCATATTGGGTGCTATTTCTTTAATACTTTTACCAATATTCAACCGGAAACCGCAGGATGCACAAACTACAGTGGATAGAAAATAAAATAATAGATACTATTACACTGGAGCGTCATGCACATATGTGGCGCTCTATGGGCAAGAAAATAGTGTTTACTAATGGCTGTTTCGATATTCTGCACCATGGGCATCTGCAATTATTAGCAGAGGCGGCTGATAAAGGTAATATTCTTATAGTTGGCCTCAATTCTGATGACTCAGTAAAAAGGCTTAAAGGCCACGAACGCCCGGTAAATCATGAAAAAGACAGGGCTTTTCAGTTAGCGTCGCTTTTATGTGTAGATGCCGTTTGCCTTTTTGAAGAAGATACCCCTGAGACTATGATAAAACTGGTAAATCCCGATATACTGGTTAAAGGCGGGGATTATAGTATCGATAACATAGTAGGTGCCCCTCATGTAATGAGTTACGGCGGCCGTGTAGAGGTTATTCCATTTGTAGCCGGCTATTCTACAAGCGCGCTCATCGCCAGTATTAAGAAATTGTAAATTATTGCTTTTGTATCTTTATTCATAGGTAGCCTTGCCGCGTGTAGGTTACTTTTGCCGCTGTTTAAAAATAATAATACGTGAAGCCTACAAAACAGACTATAATACGGGATATCAGTTGGTTATCGTTTAATGCGCGCGTGTTACAGGAAGCAGGAGATACGTCAAATCATATTTATGACAGGCTGCGCTTCCTGGGTATTTTTTCAAACAATCTTGATGAGTTTTTCAGGGTGCGTGTAGCTACACTAAACCGTATGTTGCGCATTGGCAAGTCGTCGCATATACACCTCGAAAATAACCCCGACAAAATACTATCACAAATACAGCAAATTGTTATTAATCAGCAAGCTGCATTTGATAAAACATATGCTGATGTTATTAAAGAGCTGGAGAAGAAAAAAATATTCATAAAGAACGAAAAGCAACTTACTAAAATTCAAAAGGAATTTGTTACTACTTACTTCGATGAAAAAGTACGTACACAAATTACTCCTTTGATGATAGAAAGTATCCCGCACATTCCTCTATTAAGAGATAAGTCAATATACCTTGCCTGTGTATTGGGTGATACTAAAAACCCGATGATGCAGCGCTACTCACTTATAGAGATACCGGTGAAAGTATTGCCACGTTTTTTGATTATCCCTTCAGAAGGCAAGGAAAGAGATATTATACTGCTCGAAGATATTATCAGGTTCTGCCTGCCAAGTTTATTTGCGCCTTTTGGATTCAATCGTTTTCTGGGTTATATTATCAAGGTAACCCGTGATGCAGAACTGGAAATCGATAGTGATATTAATACCAACCTGATAGATGAGCTGGAGAAAGGGTTAAAAAATAGGAAGAGAGGTCGTGCAACACGTTTTGTATTTGACAGGCATATTGATGCCAACTTACTGGATTACCTGGTTAAGCGCTTAAGCCTGTCAAAGAAAGATAACCTGATACCCGGTGGTCGTATTCATAATTTCAAAGATTTTATGAATTTCCCATCGCAGGTATTTACAGACCTGGTACAGCGCCCAAGGGCTTTTGTACATCCTTTGCTAAAGCAACCTACACGTATCATGAGCGTATTGGATGAGGGGGATGTAATGCTGCATTTTCCTTATCATTCTTTCGATTCTATTATTGACCTGCTGCGCGAAGCAGCCATCGATCCTTTTGTACAAAGCATTAAGATAACCTGCTATCGCCTGGCCAAAGATTCTAAAGTCATTAACTCGCTCATCAATGCGGTACGTAATGGCAAAGAAGTAACCGTAGTGATAGAACTGCGTGCGCGTTTTGATGAAGAAGCAAACCTGCAATGGAAGAGCAGGCTGGAGGAAGAAGGTGCGAAGGTGGTGTTGGGACAACCGCATATGAAGGTGCATGCCAAGCTTTGTGTTATTAAGAAGAAAGAATTTAATAAGATAAAACAATACGGTTTTATATCTACCGGCAACTTTAACGAGACCACTGCACAGTATTACGGAGACCATTGCCTGCTGACTACTGACAAAGCCATTATTGGTGATATGGATAAGGTATTTACTTTTTTAGAATCCCCGAGCCCAAAGCTGGAAATGTTGAAGAAGTGTAAGACGTTGCCCATAGCACCGGTAAACATGAGGGGCTTTTTTGAAGAGCTGATTGATAAAGAAATTAAAACAGCAAAGCAGGGTAAAGCAGCTTCTATTATTATAAAATCAAATAGCCTGGTAGACCAGGTACTCATCAGTAAAATATATGAAGCTGCAAGGGCGGGCGTAGATGTGAAGCTTATCATCAGGGGTAGCTGCTGCGCATATACACAGCATAAATCATTTGCAAAAAATATACAGGCCATCAGTATTATAGATGAATACCTGGAGCATGCCCGTGTATTTGTTTTTCATAACGCAGGCAAGCCTAAATTTTTTATATCTTCAGCAGACTGGATGGTACGAAATTTAGACCATAGGGTAGAGGCCGCCTGCCCGGTTTATGACACAGCTATACAGGAAGAGCTGATGTCTATGCTTGAAATACAATTGTCAGAAAATGTAAAGGGGCGCATACTGGATAATGAACAGAGCAATACTTACATATCACATAAAAAAAATGAACGCGAAATTCGTTCGCAACTCGCCATTTACGGATATTTGCATCATAAACATTACAAAGATTGATTTTAGCAGCTATTGATATTGGGTCAAACGCAGCAAGGCTGTTGATTTCTGAAACATCTGTATATAAAGATGGTACTGTAGATTTTACAAAGCTCAATTTGTTACGTATTCCATTACGTTTGGGTTTTGATGTGTTTGATAAAGGTGTAATATCTCCTGAAAAAAAGAAGCGGCTTATAGATACTATTAAGGCTTATAAACTCTTAATGGGTTTGTATAATGTAGAAGCAGTAAAAGCATGCGCCACATCGGCCATGCGCGATGCTTCAAACGGGCCTGCCATACTAAAAGAGATACTTGCAGAAACAGGTATTGATATTAAGATAATCACCGGGCATGAGGAGGCTAATGTGATATACGAAACACATATAGCAGAAAAAATGGCAGGTAATAAATCTTACCTGTATGTGGATGTGGGCGGTGGCAGTACAGAAGTTACCCTGTTTGCAGAAGACCATATTGTATTTAAAGAATCTTTTAATATCGGCACTATACGCCTGCTCAATAATTCGGTAACGGATGAACAGTGGGAGCATATGAAATGGTTTATTAAAACCCATACTAAAGACTTTCAGCCGGTAGAGACCATTGGTAGTGGTGGTAATATCAATAAGATATTTTCTATCTCTAAGCGTAAGGAGGGTAAGCCTTTGCCTTTAGAATTGCTTAAAGATTATTTTAAGGAACTGAGTTACACCACCATCGAAGACCGTAAGCATTTGTATAACCTGCGCAGCGACCGTGCAGATGTGATAGTGCCCGCATTGCAAATATACATTGCTGTAATGCGCTGGGCAGCATCAGACGAGATATATGTACCTAAAATAGGACTAGCCGATGGCCTTGTTAAGATACTGTATAAGGAGCATATGAATGAATGAGTTAACTATTAATGTTAATTCAGCTTTATATTCAGTTTATGGCATTACATTTGTTTCAAAATATCAACAACTACAATATTTTTGCACAACAAAAACCGATAAGAATGAAAAAACAGACTTTGTTACTATTAGCCGGTGGTATGCTGGCATTTGCATCTTGCAATAATGCACCTGCAGGTGGTGGCGGCATGTCACAAGCTCAGGTTGACTCTGCTGTTAATGCACGCGTAGACGCTATGCGTACAGAATTAACTATGCAAAATGATTCGCTTATCAATGCTATGGCACAGATAAAAGCAGACTCTATGATAGCTGCTATGAAAAATGGTGCACCTGCTCCAAAACCTGTAGCAAAAGCAAAGCCTAAAGCCTCAATTCCGGGTGCTGTAAGCAAAAATACCAGCACACAAACTACCAGCGCTCCTGCAGCTAATACCCCAACAGGTAAAAACAGTACTGCGCAGCAAAATGGTACCCCAACAGGTAAAAACAGCACAAGCCAGCAAACTGAAGGTCAGCCTACAGGCAAACGTCAGCACTAATCATTATTAATACATTCAATAAAAAAGCCGGTCATATTATTGACCGGCTTTTTTGTCTTTTAAATTAAATGCATAAAAAAGCAGGTATCATATGATACCTGCTTTTAAAGATTTCGTTATTACTTATTTGCTAAGTGTAGCAGTACAGTTATCTGTAATAGCTAAGTATTTAGCTGTATAGGTTACAGAAATAGTTTTAGTAGCATCATTGTAAGTACCGGTAGCATTCATTTGATAGCTGCATTTGCTGTCATTGATAGTAAGTGTTGCTGTGTTAACACTACCATTCCAGTTAATAGTACCACCTGTAGTGCAACCATAATCGCCTAAGTTAGATACCAGAACACCATTAACAGTAGCAGGATCTTGTGCAATAGTTACAATGTATGATGATGCAGGGTCATTGTTACATTTATCAGTAACAGACCATTGGCCAATGAATTTTGTAGTTGATTTAGTTTGGCAGGTAGTGCCTTCGTATCCTGTAGGACAGCTGCAGTTGCCGTTATTACAAGTACCACCGTTGCTGCAAACTACGTTTTTACAGGCGTCTTTGTTACAAGCTGTGTATGTTACAGCGCTGAACGCTCCCAATGTCAATAATGCTGAGAATGCAATGTTGCGGATCGATGATTTCATAGATATCAATTTTAATGTTTAATGAAACAAGTGAAAGACAATAATGATGCCAAAAGTACGGCGTATATATCGTAAGTCAAACAATTATAGGCAATTAATTAATTATTACCATTGTAAAGAGCACATTTATAATCTATTAAAATCAGCCACTGTTGTTATGAATGGGTACATTTTTTTAACGTTTTCCCCAGATTGTAGAAAACTATTACCACTATCTTTGAGCCTATGTATCGTCGTCTTGTAAGCCTGGGTGTATTATTACTTGTTTTATCACAGCAGTGTTTTGCAGCAGGTTATTATTTTAATTACGATGTGCAATGCCAGAAGGCCTATCAATATTACATGTCGCTGCAGTTTGCACAGGGCAATGAAGCTATAAGGCAGGAGATGGTAAGTAACCCCTATAATCTTACTGCCACATATATAGCTGACTATGCCGATTGCCTGCAGTTGTTGTTAAATGGTAATAAAAAAGATTATGAGCAATTGCGTGGCCATTTTGATAAGCGGCTGGAGATATTAGAGCGCGGAGACCCATCATCGCCATGGTATAAATTTCTGCAGGGTGGCTTATATATGCACTGGGCCTTTGTGTATGTACGTATGGGCGAAAAATTTAACGCAGCTACTACCTTTCGCAGGTCGTTCTTATTGCTTAAAGAAAACCAGAAAAAATTCCCTGATTTTGAATATAACAATATCCTCTTCGGGTTGGAAGAAACGGTTGTAGGCACATTGCCCGATGACTATTCCTGGATAGCATCTGTTTTTGGTATGAAAGGCAGTGTGGTAAAGGGTGTAGCAAAGCTGGAGGGCTTTTTAAATAAGCATAATCAGCAAGACCCATTATACGCAGATGCTGTTATTTTCTATACCTATCTTAAATTTTACCTGTTATCTAAGCAGGAGGATGTATGGCGATATGTAAATGCAGTAAATTTTCCCGCACAGAACAATCTTTTATTTTCTTATATCAAAACAGATATAGCACTTAATTACCGTAAAAACGATGCTGCGTTACAATCTGCACGCTATATGCAGGGGCTGCCCGGTTATAACCAGTTCCCGGTATTTGAATACCAGGCAGGCAATGCTATGTTGCATAAGCTTGATCCTGCGGCTATCAATTATTACAGGCATTTTCTGTCGGTATATAATGGCGGCTTTTTTATTAAAGATGCATGGCAAAAGCTGGCATATAGCTATTATATCAGTGGTGATATGGCAAAGGCCAAAGAATGCAAAGAAAAGATCATGCAAAACGGCGGTACTGATGTAGATGGCGACAAGCAGGCTCAGCGTTTTGCCAAAGGCGATAGCTGGCCCAATACCGTTTTATTGCAGGCAAGGCTGTTGCTGGATGGGGGCTACCATACACAGGCGCTGGCAAAACTCATAGCACAGGGTGAAAACAGCTTTCCTAATACGCAGGATAAGGCAGAGTATAACTATAGGGTAGGTAAAGCCTATGATGACCAGGGCGAAGATGACAAGGCTATACAGTATTATAAGCGTGCTATAGCCATTGGCAAAGACCGAAAAGAGCAGTTTGCAGCCCGTGCATCCCTTCAAATAGGGCTTATTTACGAAACTCGTCACAATCCTACAGCTGCTGTAGCCAGTTTTAAGGCATGTCTCGATATGCCGGTACAGGATTTTAAAAACTCCATTAGGCAGCAAGCCAAAGGAGGCATTAACAGGATTACGGGCGAATAATGTTAAATATCCCCTAAATCTGGTTCAAAAACCGGCATTTTTACATTTATATGTCTATTTATTATTATTTATAAGGCCATAAAAGCACTTTTATCCCTGCTTTTTCCCGCTTCGTCATATTGCAACTCGTATTATTATATAATTACGGGAAAAGGAAATAAATTCATATTTGTATTGGTAATTGGGTAATATGGCAGTTTTATGACAACTAACTAAGAGTTAATAAAATAGACAGGATATTAAAATCGAATGAAAATGTGATTGCAGACCTTGAGGTTATCATTAAATTCTTAACTTTAAACACTAAGGTTTTGTTAAGAAGGGTCGGTTAGGGTGCCTTAAAAAATGAATAAAAAAAAGTTAAAGTATAACATGAAGTATATCTACAATCTTTTTTCAGGCTTAAGCACTTCCGTGGTGATTTTCCTGGCAGAAATGAAGATAACGGTCTCGGCCTTGTCTCCGCCAAATCTCCACCCTGTAAGGCTTCCCGTATACAAGGAACCTTTATCAAACCGAAATCAAACACGTCATATTTTATAACAATTTTAGTCTAAATCGTACAAATACCATATATGAAACACTTCAACAATCTCAAGCGGTCACTAGCGCCGTTGCTACTGTTCTTAGTAGCTGCCTCGCCGGTGTTTGCGCTCAACTTCAGCGGGACGTATCAGATACCGTCCGCTACGTTTCCTACTGTGGCATCTGCCTGTACCCAGTTAAGTTCTGGTACGGTCACGGGTCCCACGGTTTTCAACATTGTAGCAGGTACCTATACCGGGGCTACAGCGCAAGGTACTATCGGTGGTGCTAACGGGGTTTCCGGTGTAAGTGCTACCAACACTGTTACTTTCCAGGCAGAAAGCGGACCGGGTACGGTTACTTTAAGTCCTGCGGGTTCTTCTTATGCTACTGACTTCGTTTTCAGGTTGCAAAATGCCAATTACATCATCATTAAAGACCTGACGTTGAATAACACAGGTGCTACTTATGGTGCGTCTGTAACTTATGAAGGTTCATCGAGCTATAACACAGTTACTAACTGTGTACTGACTGGTTCTACAACAACTACTACCTCTAACTACAAATTCCGTATACTTGCTTATGCTCCGGCAGTTGCAACTAGCGGTGTAGTAGGTGTAACCGGTGTTAATAACACGGTAACCGGTTGTACTATACAGGCTGCTGCGGGTGCGTTTTACCTGTACGGTTCAGATGGTACGATTGCTGGCCAGCCAAGGCCTTCTAACTGGATAATGTCAAATAATACCATTACCCCGGTTTATTATGCAACTGTTTATGGCTACTATTTTAATAACCTTAAGGTTAGAAATAATACCATTACTTCTACCAGCTCTTCTACTTTCTATGGTTTAGGTTATATGAACTATTGCGATAGCGCAATGGAATTCAGCAATAACAACATGACCGTAACAGGTAATACAAGTACTTATTATGGTTTGTTGCTGCAATATTGCTATGGTAAAGCTGGTTGGGTTGCTAACTTGACTAACAATACACTTAACGCTACTACTACAGCAAGTTCTATCTATCCTTTCTATCAGTATCTGTGCGATTACGATTCATTCGCTAATAACACGGTGATAGTAAACACTTCTTCTTCTGGTACTATATATAATAACTACTGTCAGTATACTAACTATCTTACATTACAGAACAATATCATGACTATGACCAGTACTGGTGGTAGTACTATATATCCTTTGTATGTATATGGTTATTATAGCGGTAACCAAACAGGTAACTTTAATAAGCTGATTGGTAACACTATCAATACTAACACATCAAGCTCTATCTATAACTACTGGCAATATCAAAGTAACTATGAGATCCGTAACAACGTTATAAACAGCACAAGCTCTAGCTCTGGTACTGTTTATGGTCTGTATGATTACAGCACTAACATCTTTGCTAACGGTGCGGTTACAGGTAATAAAATATTTGCTAAATCAACAAACGGTACTGTTTACGGTGTGTACTGCGCATATCACGTAGGTGATGTAGTATATGCTAACAACGCTATCGATGCAAATGCCGGTTCTGGTTCTACTTACGCTTTCTATTGCTACTATAACTATGGTGGTGGTTATACATTTACTAATAACACCATTCACAGTGAAAGTTCTGCAACAGGTACTAACTATGGTATGTATTCTTATTTGAGCCTTACAGGTTCATATATGAAGATGTATAACAACATCATTTCTCGTACTGCAAGCACCAGCACTCCTCTGTATTATATGTACAGCCAGGCTATGAATACTGGTGACTATAATAACTACTATGCTCCTGCAGGTAACCCATTGATACAGTCGGCTGTATTAGGTACTTATTCTACATTGGCTTCTTGGCGCACAGCTACAGGCCAGGATAAAAATTCATTGACTTATCCTGTTGCTTACGTTAGTGCTGCTACAGGTAACCTTACACCTGATGCTAGCAACCCTAATTGCTGGTCTATGAACGGTCGTGGTAACCATTTTGCAACTAATACTACCGATGTTACAGGTGCTCCGCGTCCTACAGTTCCGGCTGCTGGTGTTCCTGACCTTGGTGCTTACGAGTTTACACCTAACGCTGGTGTTTTACCTCCAAACTGTACAGTTTCGCCTACTACTCCTGTAGCAGGTGGTACTCAAACCTACACTTTTGGTGAGCAAACAGTTGCTACAATTACATGGGATGCCGCAGCTACAGTTCCTGCTACTGCACCTACATGTCAGCAATATTCAGGTGATAAGCCTGTAGGTTTTGCTTCATTCAACAATACTTCTATGTACTTCCATACCGATATCCTTACAAGCTCTAACGCGCTGTATACCGGTAAGATCTACTTTATGGATCCGTGGATAGGTACAATGGCTAATAAAAGCATACTGCACCTTGCTAAAAAAGATGGCGCTAACCCTTGGGTAGCTTATTCTTTTGCAACTACGGCTGCTAATCCGGTATTGAACTATCTTCCAACTCCTGCTACAGGTTTAACTACTTTCGGCTCTTATACCGGTTTAGATAACCTTAATGATGCAGGTGCTACTGATATCGTTTCTCCGTTAGGTAGCTTCTGCGCAGGTACTTACAACGTATCTGTACGTATCAAAAATCTGGGTAGCAATAACATCACAGGTGTTAAGGTAGACTGGACTTTAGATGGTCTTGGTCAACCACAAATCACTTACAGTCCTACTATCAGTTACAATACTGGTGTTGCTGGTAGCAACGAAGCTATCATTAACCTGGGTCCTGTAACATTTGGTGCTGCTCCACGTCTTATTAAAGTATGGACATCATTACCTAATGGTGTAACTGATACTTACTTCCTTGATGATACCCTGAACGTGAGCATGCGTGCTGCATTAAGCGGTGTATACACAGTTGGTGGTACTACTCCTGACTTCCCAACACCTACTGCTGCAGTTACAGCATTAAACACTGTAGGTATTTGCGGTAATGTTACTTTCAACATTCGCCCTGGTACTTATTCTTTAGCTTCAGGTACAGCGCTTCAAATCAACCCGGTTAATGGTGCAGGTCCTGCAGCACGTGTTACTTTCAAATCAGAAAGCGACAATGCTGCTAGTGTTACTATTACCAATAACCCAGTAGGTACTACCGATAACGGTGTATTCAGGTTAATAGGTTGTAAATATATCAACATCAAAAACCTTACACTTACAGGTGTTAACTCTAGCCAATGGGGTGCTGCTATAACAGGTAGCAATACTTCTTATGATACCATCTCTGGTTGTGTTCTTAACGCTGCTTACATAGCCAGCTATTCTGAGCAAAATACCATCAACTTCTACACACCTGGTACCAGCTCTTATGTAGCTATCTTAAATAATACTATCAACAGAGCTGGTTATGCTGCCATACAATGGTATCAAACAAGTACTCCTTATAGCCCTGGCGTTGTTATCGATGGTAACACTATCCAGGCAGGTTACATGGGCTTGTATACTTATGGAATGGATCAGCCGGTTATTAACAATAACAATATCGACTTCTATCCTGGTGGTACAGGTTACCCAATGTATATGTACTATATGATGGGTGCTACTGTTACTAACAACAAAGCTAATGGTCCTAACATGGGTGGTTCTTACTACGGTATGTATATGCCTTACTCAGACCAATCTACTACTAGCACACCTGCTAAACGTGTAACAATTGCTAATAACATCCTTGTTACAGGTAAACCTGGTGGTAACAACTACTATGCATTGTATTGGTATGGTCTTGGCCACGCTGACGTGTACAATAACACTATCCTGGATAAAGGTGATTACTCACCAACCAGCTATTATACTATCTACTTGTATTTAAGCGGTTACATAGGTGATAGCATTTACAATAACGTTTTTGCTAACATCACATCACCAACTGGTGCTAGGCCGTTTGAATTATATGCTGGTTCTGGAGCTTCGCATTATATAGATTACAATAACTACTACACTACTGCTAGTAACTTTATGTATTCTTATGCGTCTTCTTCAAACGCTAACTTCGGTGCATATCGTTCTTCAATAGCATCTTATGGCTTTGATCAAAACTCAATATCTTATGATCCGGGTCTTGACCTGACAACTGGTATGCCTTTGACAACCAATTCTAATTCATGGTCATTAAATGGCAGGGGTGTTCAATGGGCTAATCACAACAAGGATATAAATGGTAACCCAAGGCCTACTACTCTGGCTGCAGGTGTTCCTGATATCGGTGCTGTTGAATTTGAGCCTACTGCTCTTCCTCCTGCAGCAGTTGGTACTCCTGCTATACCTGCTCCGGGTGTTTCTCAAACATTCACTTTTGGTTATACACCTGTAGCTGTTATCAAATGGAATACACAACTGGCTTTAACTGCTCCGCTTACTGTTAGACAATACAGTGGTCGCATCCCACCTGCTAACTTTGGTGCTATGACAGGCGGTAAACAAATGTATTTCTACACAGATGTTGTTCCTTCTGGTACAGGTACTACTTATGACTTTAACGTAACTCAATTAGGTTACTACCACACTTGGTTAGGAACTACTAACGCTGCTGCATCAGTTGCTAGCGAAAAATTGATGAAACTGGCAGAAAAAGTACCTAACTATCCTTGGATAGCTTATAACTCTGCTAATAGTCTTACTACTACTCCTGCTACACCAACGTTGCCAATCTATGGTGGCTACATTTATGCTCCTGGTCTTACTAGCTTTGGTGCATTCACAGGTATAGACAGTGGTCTGGTATTCAGCGCGCTGATCAAAGTAGCTGGTTCTACTATCCTTTGCGCAGGTAACTCTGTAATATTAAATGCAGATCCTACTTCAGGTGGTTCAGGTACTTATACTTATCAGTGGACACGTAACGGTACTGCAATCCCTGGTGCTACTTCTTCTACTTATGCTGTAACAACAGGTGGTGATTATGCAGTAACTATCACAGGTACAGGTAGTCAGCAATCTACTTCTTTAGCTGTTACTGTAACTGTAGTTCCTCCTCCAATGGCGCTGATCACTGCTAGTGGTGCACTTACTTATTGCACAGGTAGCGCACTGCAACTGCAAGCAAGCGGTGGTGGTACTAACTACCAATGGCAATTGAATGGTACCGATATCACTGGTGCTAACACTCAAAACTACAATGTGACTTCTGCTGGTACTTACACTGTTAAAGTGAGCAACATTGGTTGTGCTGCTACTTCTACAGCTACTATCGTAAATGCTGGTCCTATCAATGTAAACCTTGGTGCTGATATCGCAGCTTGCGAATTGAAAAACCAACCATACATACTGGATGCAGGATATCCTGGTGCTAAATACTTATGGAGCACTGGTGATACTACACAAACAATAGCTGTTAACAGCGGTACTGGTACTTACTCAGTAACTGTTGATGCTGGTCCTAATTGTAAAGGAACTGATCAGATAGATGTTAATCTGTCTCCTCTGCCTTCAGTTACAGGTATCGGTTACCAACACGTAGGTAACAGGTACAACTTCACTGCAAGTGGTGCTAAAAATGTAAGCACTTACACATGGTTGTTCTCCGATGGTACAGTTGGTGGTGGTCCTTCTTACTCTAAAGAAATAAATGGTAACCTGTTTGTGAAACTGGTGATCAGCAATTCTTGCGGTACTGATACGATCAACATGGTTGAGTGGGCTACTAACGTAAACAATGTATCTAACGAAGGTCTTGACATCAATGTATATCCTAACCCTGCTAAAGACAAAGTTAACATTAGCATTAAGGGTGCATTCATGAAAGACGTAACAGTTATGAATAGCATTGGCGAAGTGGTTTATCGTACTGAAATGGGCGGTCAAGCTCAGGAACTGGACGTAAATGTTAGTTCTTTTGCAAGCGGTCGTTACATCATACGCGCTAACACTACAGAAGGTATCATAAGCAAACCATTTAACGTTCAACAACGTTAATCGGGTTCCTTCTAAATAAATAAAGCGAAAGCCGTTACAATTGTAACGGCTTTCGCTTTTGTATGAATAACTATCAGTGAATGCAAAAAGGACCAGCACAGCAGCTGGTCCTTTTTTATATGCCTTTAATAAGTTTTATATGGATATTGTGAGATATTAGGAAATTGCATTTACGCAACAGCATCGTCTATCTTCTTCATCATGTCAGACAGTTCTTGCTGCACCAGTGGGTTGTAGCTATGATCAATAGCAATGTCTGCTGCATAGCTTACCAGGCACATAGCTACAAAGTCCTGGTCGTCTTTACCTGCATAGTGGCTGCGAAGTTCCAGTATCTTTTCATCTGCCTGCTTCACTGCCTTGCGTACTGTTTCTTCTTCTTCAGCCTTTATACGCAGCCTGTAGCTTCTGCCGGCCAGCCATACGGTTACGGGTATTAATTCTTCGTGTTCCATACCTGTTATTAATTAGATGTCTGAATAGAATGAGAAGTAGTTTTTTTATGCAATAACTTTTTCTGAAAACATAAAAGTACTAATACACCTGTAGAGATTGCAGCATCAGCAATATTAAATACTGGTTCAAAAAAGGATAGCTCCCTACCGCCTAAGCCTGGTATCCATGAGGGCCATTTAGTGTCTATAAGAGGGAAATAGAGCATATCTACCACCCTGCCATGAAATAGTTTACCATATCCTTGTCCCCATGGCACCATCTTAGCTAGGTGAAAAGTGCTTTCAGTAAATATCAGGCCATAAAAAATACTGTCTATAAGATTGCCCAGCGCTCCGGCTAGTATTAAGGCACCGCAAATAATGGCACCATTGCTGTATCCCTTTTTTACAATGCTCTTAAGCAAAAAGAATCCAAACGTAACAGCTACCAGCCTGAATAGAGTTAGTACAAGCTTACCAATTTCTGCCTGGCTCAGCTTCATGCCAAAGGCCATGCCTTCGTTTTCTATAAAATGCAGGCGAAACCAGCCGCCCATTATATTCACTTCTTCACCAATATAGAAACGTGTTTTAATGTAATATTTCAGTAACTGGTCAGCAAATATGACGATGAAAATGATAATAATGGCATGCCTGTATTTCACAAATAGTATTTTTCTAATGACGCTCAAAGATACAGTCTTGATGGCTTAGTTACATAGCCACTTATATAAATGAAGCATAAAAAAAGCCTCTTTGTCCAAAACAAAGAGGCTTTTAAATTATATGATTTCTAGTCTACTTAAGGTTCACTTCGGCAGCTTGCTGCACCATTTTATCGTCTCCTTCGTTATTGTTTACAAAAGCCACCAGCTGGCAATTATCAGCGTTCCATGCTGCGTTTACATTAAAGGTAAATGTGCGCTCGTAAACGCGTCCTGCCTCTTTAGTACTGATATTATCCATAACAGGCTCACCATAAAACTGGGTAATAATATCTCTCAGCACACTTCTGTGAATATATGCTGTATCTATATCCAGACCGTTCTTTTGTTCATCCTTTATATTGTTTTCAATAATAGCCAGTGTAAGGCTTTGTTTCTTGGCTACACTTTGTGTATAAGCAAGCTTAACCTTTACGGTAGCACTGCGTGTAGCAGCATCGTAAGTGCTGGTGATATACACGTTAACAGCCGGCTTTATAATAGCATCATTATTTACCTCTTGCGGCCATGAGCTCTTGTCAAACAGGTATACATTGTTCTTTAGTTTTCTATCGATGCCTGCAAGCGGCAATTGACCTATACCACCAAATATGGTCTTGCCTACATTGGTAGCATCATCTGTTCTGAAATCATATTTAGCTCCGTGAACAGGCTCTGCCTGCGGAAAATCGAAGATATGATAAGCTATTACGGCTACATGGTCAGGGTGTTGTTCTTTAATGCCACCTGTACCATAGATAATGGTATGGCCCGATGGGCAGGGTGGGCATGAGCACCCGGTAAATTCTTCCAGCAGCATAGTACGCTCCTGCTGTGTTTCTACAGTTGTAGTGTATGTAGTATCTACCGCCTTAGCACCACCAAAGTTTATCAATGGTCCTTTTTCTTTGCACGATGCAAAACCCAAAACAGCAGCAGTACCCGCAAACAATAATATCTTATTCATTAGTATGAAATAAATTAAGCGTACGAATTTACTTAAACTCTGCGAATTAGAGGTATTTAATCTTAATTCAGGCTCTTTGATGACAATCTGTTTATTTCAGGTTTACATCAGCAGCCTGTACTACATATTTGTCGTCACCCTCATTGTTATGTACAAAAGCAACCAGCTGGCAATTATCAGCATTCCATGCCGGGTTTACATTAAAGGTAAAGCTGCGCTCATATACACGTCCGGGTTCCTTTACAGGCAGGTTATCCAAAACAGGCTCACCATAGTACAGGGTAATAATATCCCTTAAAACACTTTTATGTGTATAGTTATCTATGATGTCAATATCTTGCTTTTGAGCATCAATAATGTCGTTTTCTATTAAAGCAAGAGTAATGTTTTGCTTTTTAGATACCTTTTGGGTGTAGGCTATTTTCACCTTTACAGTAGCATTCCGTGTTGCGGCATTATAGCTGCTCGTAATATATACGTTGGCTGCAGGTTTTTCCAGTATATCTACATTTACCGCCTGGCTCCATTCATCCCTATCGTAGAAATGAGTGCCTTTATTTATTGTACGGTCAATGCCTCCCAGTGGTATTTGCGTTATTCCTAACACGGTAGTTGCCACATCAGTAGCATCTTGTGTCCTGAAATCAAATTTGCTATGCCCATGTATAGGTTCTGTTTGCGGCAGGTTGTTTACATGATATGCAATAACTGCAACCTGGTCAGGGTGTTGATCTTTAATGCCACCATTGCCATATATAATGGCATGGCCTTTAGGGCACGGTGGGCACGCAGCCCCGGTAAATTCTTCTATTAATACCATCTTGGGCTGTGCTGGCTCAATGTTGGCTACGTAAGTGGTATCAACAGGTTTGGTGCCGCTTACATTTATTACAGCACCTTTTTCTTTACAGGATGCAAAGCTCAAAACAATGAGCACGCCTGCAAGTAGTAATATCTTATTCATTTTAATAGATTGAATAAACTAATTTACTGAAACAGATTGAATAGCATGTATTAAAATAGCAATTGAGTTAACTTTACAGTTGAAAATGGTTGAATATGGAAGAAAGTAAAAGGCAGAAGCAAGTGGGGCAGCTGGTAATGGAAGAACTAAGCGATATTTTTCAGCGCGAAGGATTCAATATTGTAGATGGTGGAATGGTTTCTATATCTAAAGTAATGCTTACGCCCGATCTGCTGCAGGCACGTGTATATCTTTCTCTTTTCCAGATTAAGAACCAGGAGAAGCTGATGCATGATGTAAAAGAACGTACCTGGGATTTTCGCAAGCAACTGGGCCAGCGGGTAAGAAACCAACTTCGTAATGTTCCAGACCTGGTGTTCTATAACGATGATACACTGGATTACGTGTTTAAGATGGAAGAACTGTTTAAAAAGATAAACAGTGAGCGCCCTGATAATCAGCAAGAAGATACGGAAGCATAGATGAACAGGATGCTGGTATGGCAATTGGCTGTAAGATACCTGCGTGGCAAACGCGGCGCTAATATAGTGCCCGTATTATCCCGTATCAGCATGGTAGCCATAGCTGTAGCAGCCGGCGCTATGATTGTCATATTCTCCGTGTTCAACGGGTTTGAGAACCTGGTTAAAGACCTCTACAAAGCATTTTATCCCGAGATACGCATTACTGCCGCAAAGGGCAAATTCTTCCCAGCCGATGCACAATTATACACTGCTTTAAAAACTACAAAAGGTGTTGAATTATACACTAATGTGTTGGAGGATAATGTATTTCTAAATAGTGAACAGGATAACAGGGTAGCAGCTATTAAAGGTATAGATGCCAACTACTATGCAGTAAACGACATAAAACCATTTATTATAGAGGGTAGGAATACTATTACTTCATACCCTGAAGCTACTGCTATTGTTGGTACACAGTTACTGGCTATACTAGGTCTCGATGTGAATAATGTATTCAGCAACATCATGCTCTACTATCCTAACCCTGATGGTAATGCAGCTGCAAATCCCCTAACTGCTTTCCAGTCTTTAAAGCTAAGAGCTGATGGCGCATTTAAAGTGCAGGATGAATTTGACGACAAATACATACTGGCTTCATTGCCATTGGTGCAGCAATTATTCAAAGCAGAGGGTCAATATTCCTCGGTAGAACTGAAGCTGGATAAGGATGCAGATGCGGATGATATCAAAGCACAGTTACAACAAAAACTCGGTGGTAAATACAAGATAGCAACCCGCTATGAGCAGAATAAGACCATCTACACAGTAATGAGGACTGAGAAATGGGCTATCTATGCTATCCTGTTATTAGTGCTGCTGATAGCGTCTTTCAATATTGGAGGAACACTGTCGTTACTGGTTCTTGAAAAACAAAAAGACATGGCCATACTCAAGGTTATGGGTGCAGAGAACCGCACCATCCGCAGTATTTTTGTTTCAGAGGGTATCTTATGGTCTTTTACAGGCGGCATGATAGGGTTGATACTCGGTACCATATTGTGCGCAGCGCAGCACTACTTTCACCTCATTAAATTAGGAGGTTCTTACATCGTTGATGCTTATCCTGTTTACATGAAAGTGACAGACTTTCTTGTCATCATAGCCACAATAATAATAGTAGGCTTAATAGCCGCATGGATGCCCGCAGCGCGCTCCATAAAAGTTGCTAATCCAAGCCTGAGAAGCAACTAACAATAAGCTGTGGTCAACTAATCAACTAAAATCACATTTTCTCAGGTAGGCTAATACCCAACAATTGCATTGCATTACGCATTACTTGTGCTGTCATAATAATAAGCATCAGGCGCAATTGCTTTTTCTCTTCGTTCTCTGCTTTGCTGATGCTGTGTTCATCATAAAACGAATTGAATTGCTGCGCCAGTGTAAAGCAATAATTACACAGTAAAGAAGGATTGTATTCCGTAGCAGCATTATCCAGTATAGTAGGGTATTGCTCCAGCGATACTACCAGTTTCTTTTCCGCAGATGTTATAGCTTCTGTTGCTTTGAATGCGCTAAAGGTTTCTTTGCCCGGTACTAATGGCAGGTTCTCCTTGCGCAGTATAGAGCAGATACGCGCATGTGCGTATTGTATAAATGTAGCAGTGTACCCGTGCAGGTCTATCGACTCTTTTGGGTTAAATATCATTTTCTTCTTAGGGTCTACACGCAGCAGGTAGAATTTAAGTGCGCCTAAGCCTATGGTATTGTACAGTGTCTTTAACTCTTCCTCACTAAAGCCTTCTGTTTTCCCTGCTTCTTCTGTTTGCTGTTGCGACATGCTCACCATTTCATCTATCATATCATCTGCATCCACAACTGTGCCTTCCCGGCTCTTCATACGCCCGCTTGGCAGCTCCACCATACCATAAGACAGGTGATAAATACCATCAGCACAAGGCTCGCCCAGCTTCTTCAATATCAGCTTCAGCACCTGCATATGATAGTTTTGCTCATCAGCTATCACATATATAGACTGGTTAAGCCCAAAGTCATTATACTTTAATTGTGCAGTACCTAAGTCCTGCGTCATATATACAGATGTGCCATCACCACGCAGCAGCAGCTTTTGGTCAAGTCCGTCTTCTGTCAGGTCTATCCATACAGAGCCATCTTCTTTTTTAAAGAGCACACCTTTTTTCAGGCCTTCTTCCACCAGCGTTTTACCCAGCAAGTAAGTATTGCTTTCGTAGTATACTTTATCAAAATCAACTCCCAGGCGTTTGTAGCTTTTATCAAAGCCTTCATAGACCCAGCCGTTCATAGTTTCCCAAAGGGTATACACTTCTTTATCTCCGGCTTCCCATTTACGCAGCAGGTCCTGCGCCTCTTTCATAATGGGTGCTTCTTTCTCCGCTGCGGCTTCCGCTACACCTTCACCCACCAGCTTCGCAACTTCTTCTTTATATACGTCGTTGAATTTTACATAATAATCACCTACCAGGTGGTCGCCCTTTGTGCCGGTGCTTTGTGGTGTGGCACCATTTGCATAGCGCATCCATGCTATCATCGATTTGCAGATGTGTATGCCGCGGTCATTAATAAGATTAGCCTTTACCACATCATTGCCATTGGCTTTAAGCACATTGGCCATCGCATAGCCAAGAAATATATTGCGCAGGTGGCCAAAGTGCAGTGGCTTGTTGGTATTGGGTGATGAGTATTCCACCATCACTTTTTGATGGTTAGCTTCTTTTTTACCAAATGCTGCATTGTTATATTGCTGCGTCAGCAGGTTTACCCAGTATTCATCTTTCACCGTCAGGTTCAGAAAGCCGCTTACTATATCATAAGAGGTAAACAGGGATTCATTTTGTACAAGATAGTCGCCCAATTGCCTGCCCAGTTCGTCGGGCTTCATACGCAGCAGTTTCACAAAGGGGAATAATACTATAGTATAGTCGCCTGTAAATTCAGGTTTCGTCTGGTTAATGCTTATCATAGACGGCTGTATATCCGTCCCGGGAAATAATGTATTCAGCGCCTGCCCGGCAGCCTGCTTTATTTGCGCAGCAAGGGTCATCTATCTTATCTGTTTGCCGCAAAAATAGCATTTTGAAGGGGATACTTTCCTGAAACTGTATCCTTATATAATATCTTTGCTGCGGATGCCAGTATAAGTGTTATGAATATGAAATAATTTGAAATATGAATTATTTTCAATCAGAAATCACAAATCAGCTAATCATAAATAATTTTCCTTATCTTTGCCGTCCGAAAAAGTGTCGTTATATTATTAAATTTTGATGCAAATGTCTCATTTATCAGCTGAAAAAAAGGCAAACATTTTTAAAACTTACGGTGAAACTGAAAAGAACACTGGTTCTGTTGAAGCGCAAATAGCTATGCTTACAGAGCGTATCAACCATATCTCAAACCATCTGAAAACCAATAAGAAAGACTTTTCTTCTCAACGTGGACTGATGTCAATGGTAGGTCGTCGTAAACGCCTCCTGCAATATCTTACACGCAGTAATCTTAGTTCTTACCGCTCGCTTATCGAAAAACTGGGCCTCCGTAAGTAATATTATTCTTAATAGCTATTCCCAACCTTGGTGTTGGGAATAGTTTTTTATGTACACATCTAATTTTTTATTATGATTCCAAATCCCATTTCCGTTTCCTTTAAACTGGATGACGGCCGTGAAATAAGCCTGGAAACAGGCAAACTTGCCCGCCAGGCAGATGGTTCTGTTGTGGTGCGTATGGGCAATTGTATGATGCTGGCTACCGTTGTAGCAAACAAAGAACCTAAACCCGGTCAGTCATTTTTCCCATTAAGCGTTGATTACCAGGAAAAATTTGCTTCTGCAGGCCGTATCCCCGGTTCATTCTTCAAACGCGAAGGCCGTTTAAGCGATTACGAAATATTGATATCCCGTTTAGTGGACCGTGCTTTACGTCCATTATTCCAAGATAATTACCTGTGCGAAGTGCAGGTGCTGATTACCCTGATATCATCTGATGCAGAGGTATTACCTGATTCATTGGCTTGTCTTGCAGCATCAGCTGCACTGGCAGTTTCTGATGTTCCTATACAGGAGATCATCTCTGAGGTACGTGTGGCACGTATCAATGGCCAGTTCGTTATCAATCCTACCCGCACACAGGTTAAGGATGCTGATATGGACTTTATAATAGCCGCTACCGAAAAGAACATCATGATGGTAGAAGGCGAATCTAAAGAATGCCAGGAAGCTGATGTGGTTAAAGCTATTGAGCTGGGCCATGCTGCTATCCGCGAACAAATCAAAGCACAGATAGCATTACGTGATAAAGTAGGTGTTACCGGCAAACGCGAATACACTGCTCCATATACTAACCATGAACTGGAAAAACGCATTGCTGATTTCGGTACTGCAAAAATTACTGAAATAGCTAAAGGCGCGCTTGGCAAGCACGAGCGTGGTGATGCTTTCAAAGCAGTAAAAGAAGAGTTCAAAGCTTCTTTGGCTGAAGGTGAATTGCCTGAAGCAGACCTTGCATTGATAGGTATGTATTTCCATGATCTTGAAAAAGAGATCATCCGTGAAATGATGCTGAACGACCGTACACGTCTGGATGGACGTAAACTGGATGAGGTTCGTCCGCTTACTATGGAAACAGATTACCTGCCTACACCGCACGGTTCCGCACTGTTTACCCGTGGCGAAACGCAATCACTTACCAGCGTTACCTTAGGTACTAAAGAAGATGAGCTGCTGTTAGAAAGCGCTGCAACTTCCGATTATACAAAATTCATACTGCACTACAACTTCCCGCCGTTCTCTACCGGTGAGATCAAAATGATGCGTGGCCCCGGCCGTCGTGAAGTAGGTCATGGTAACCTTGCAAAACGCTCCCTGGCGCAGATGATGCCTACAGGCGAAGTTTGGCCTTATACCGTGCGTGTAGTATCTGATATATTAGAGTCTAACGGTTCATCATCTATGGCTACTGTTTGTGCGGGTTCTCTTGCACTGATGGATGCGGGTGTGCCAATGCCTAAGCACGTAAGTGGTGTGGCAATGGGCCTGGTATCAGGTTCTAACAACAGGTTTGCTATTCTTACAGACATCTTAGGTGATGAAGATCACTTGGGTGATATGGACTTTAAAGTTACCGGTACACGTGATGGTATCTGCGGTATCCAGATGGATATTAAAGTAGATGGCCTGAGCATGGATATTATGATGCAGGCGCTGGAACAAGCACGCCGTGGCCGCTTACATATCCTTGATGCTATGTACAGCACAATGCCTGCTGCACGTGCAGAACTGAAACCGCACGCACCGCGTATTGAGCAGATAAACATTGACCGCGAATTTATTGGTGCTATCATAGGCCCTGGTGGTAAAATAATACAGGAAATACAACGCGAAACAGGCACTACCATATCTATAGAAGAAGTAAATGACCGTGGCGAAGTGAAAATATTCTCTGCTAACAAAGAGGGTATTGACAAAGCAATGGCATGGATAAAAGGTATTGTTATGGTACCTGAAGTGGGTGAAACTTATGAAGGTACAGTTAAGGGTATACAAACCTTTGGTGCATTCGTAGAGTTCCTGCCGGGCAAACAAGGTTTGCTGCATATATCTGAAGTAAGCTGGAGCCGCCTGGATAGCCTGGAAGGTGTATTGAAAGAAGGTGATAAAATAAAGATAAAGCTGATAGGTACAGATCCTAAAACGGGTAAACTGCGCCTGAGCCGCAAAGCACTGATGCCTAAGCCTGAAGGTTATGTAGAACCTGAAAAGCGCGAGCGCAGTGAAGGTGGTGACCGTGGCGAACGCCGTGGCGGCGGTAATGACCGTGGCCCTCGTCGTGACGACCGCCGTGGTGGTGGCAACGATCGCGGCCCGCGCCGTGATGACCGTGGCCCACGCGAAGAGCGTCCTCGCCGTGATAACGATGCAGCAGCTGCAACACAGCCTGAACAACCACAAGCACAGCAACCAGATAACGATGCTGACTTAGCATTGTAATCAACAAGGTTTCAAATAAGTAAAACGCCACCCTGTAGGGTGGCGTTTTTTGTTATAAAATGTGTAGGCTAATTTCTTATTGGGAAGCATATGCCTAATTTTATTTTTATATTTTTAATTTATATTATATAGCAATGAAATTCAAGGCACTTATTCCCAATATCTTTTATGCAGACATCAGCTTAGGTCTTGAATTGTTTGTAAACTGCCTCGGTTTTACCATCAGCTATAACGACCTTGAATCTCCCGAACATCCATTTTGTGTAATAGAAAAGGATGGTTTGAAAGCCTACCTGCTACAGGATGCGGCATTTGCCGCAAAAGACAGGCCCGAATTAAAACTGGAAACAAGTAATATTGAAGAAGTATACAAAACGGTATCAGCAACACACCCGCAATTGCTACATCCTAATTTAAACAAAGTAACCCTGCGACCCTGGAATGCTAAGGAGTTCGCATTGCTGGATGCTTCCGGTGTTTGTATCATAGTGCAGGAGTGGCAATAGTTCATCAGCTAACCTAACCTTCAGGCCGGGGGAGTATAAAGCATAAACAGGCTTTAGCCACTAATGTATTTCCACCACAAAAGTGTAAATTATGGTAACTACGTATAACTTTGGACAGGGTTACTCGTAGTTCGCTGGATCATCTGATAGACAATCCCAAGTCATAGCTAAAGTACTATCAGTGTGAATATTTGTAACAACAATATGCGTAATGTTATAGCCTTCTTTTTGAATAACATCTGAAGTAATCTTCAACCTATGTGGCAATTGACATAATTTTGCTGCAATTGGGAAAGTAGTCATATTCAAATCAAAAAACTCCAATTTTACATAAAAGTCTGTTGTACTTGCAACACCTATTGATATGTAAGCTGAAAATTCTTGATTTTCAATTATAACCTTATCCTTGATTCTTTCCGTTGAGATAATAAACGTATAGTCCATCTAATTTCAAATTTATTCTTCTTCAAAAGGATCAGGAATGCCCAATAGTTCACAAGCCATTGCCACTTGTTTATCAGGCATTTCTCTATCATCTATAGGGAAATTTAAGTAGTAAAACTGTGATGGAAATTGCCTATTTACAATTTTAGCAACTAATCCACTAACATTTGTACCCTGAATTGGTGTAATAGAACAATTGTAGCTGGTTACGTAATTCCTAAATTCTGCCTTGGTCATGTACAATTATAGTAATAAAGAAATCACTTTAAAACAAGCATTTTCTTAGCTTCTTCTGTAATTTCTTCATTATGCTCTTTTAACATGACTTGAAAAATACTTTGCAGATTCTCTATAACCTCTTGTTCTGATGCTGCTACTGCTGAAGCCCTTGGAAACTCTTTATAATAAGCAAAAAAATTGCTTGTCTTTTCATCGTAAGCTATAATCGGTGTCATTTCTAAATAAGCAAATTTATCCTTATCACTATTAGAACCCTGTTTTGTTCTTCTATCTGCATCTGTCATAAATGCAGAAATCACACCTTCAAAAGAGCCTTTTAGCTTCAATGGTTGTTCTCTATCATTTTTATGCTTTGCCATAAAACAAAGTTAAGCAATTAATTGCTTATATGGCAATCTTACTAATGCATAATTTAATAATGCTGCGCTAAATTTTTCATTGTTATTTAAGGTTCTTGTATTGTACCTGAAAACAAATTCTTCGCAGTAATTCTGAAGATGTTTTCTGCTTACCCAATTGTATATTCCTATGATGCCTCTTTTGAAAATTCCCCAAAAACCTTCTATGGTATTTGTCGTAAAGCCATTGTCATTTAGATATTGCTTTCTGCCATGATCTATTACTTCCCTATGATAGACACTTTCTAAGCCATTATAACCCTGCCATTCATCAGTTACTATGCAACTACCTTCCTTCACGTTATTTAAGACTGCTGGATGCAAACTACTATTCTTTGTATCCTTCACTACTATGCATCTTACCTTTCCATTTGCAGCCAATCCTATCACAGGTGCTTTGTCAATAAAACTTCTACCTTGATTGTTGTGTACTTTCTTATCTCTATGCCTGTTCTTGTTCTTACCGCCTACAAATGTTTCATCTATCTGTACTACACCTTCTATCTTTTCTGGTGCTACTTCAGTTAATAGTTTTCTTATCTGATGCAGCATAAACCAGGCAGTCTTTTGTGTCACTCCAATATCCCTTGCTAATTGCAAACTACTTACACCTTTCTTATGTGTCAAGCACATGAAGATGGTAGCAAACCAAGTTCTTAAAGGGATTTTACTATTCTCAAAAATTGATCCGACTAAAGCATTAAACTTCTTATAGCATGCACTGTTTGCACACTTATAGCCTTCTTTTAACCTATACACTTTTTCATATCCACAATGAGGGCAAGAGATGTTTCCTTTCCATCTCATTTGTTCCAAAAATTCCAAACAGGTTTTCTTTTCACTGAAGTGATCAAGTAATTCTGTAAGGCTTTTAAACTGTCCTAACATGATGATTTAAAATATTACGAACAAATATAATATTAACTATTTAAATTACAAACATTTATAATATATTTTATAAGAAATACTGGCTTATTTTTACTTCAAATCAATTGCCTATGAATAGATAAAAGGAACACGATACAATCTGTATCATACTTGTACCATTACTGCTTCAAATTACCACGCTAACAGTAAAATCAATGCAACGTATGACTGTGATGCATCCAAATAAGGGTGTAGCTATGTCTTTTGCATTGATAGGTTGTGGTAAACCTGAAGCGGTGAAAGAATGTTAGTTACACCTATTTTTTATGCTTCAAATTACCACACAATGAAGAAGATAGTATTTATCCTACTACTACTAAATTATAGCCATGCACAAGGACAAAAAGTAAAATTTATACGACAAGAACCAGCAAAATCTGATACCGTCTTACCCTATTCTATTAGAAAAGAATATTCAGACTGTGTATATAATGAATTTAAAAACAAAGGTGATTTTATGTCCAGGATTGATATATGCTTATTCGATGCTGGTTATAAAACTAACGAAGAAAAAGCTGCTGCTTTAGATATATTAGCCCAAAACATAACTATATTAGATATTACTCTTAAAGCTTTTAGAAAATACTGTGCTGGAAACGATGGCAATTGCTTGTATAAATACTTAAAATCAATTGGTGTTACTCAAAAATCAGCCGAAACTATTACCGATTACATTATTTTAAAGTTTAAAAATGACAAAATAAATTACCATAACTACTAAAACCACACGCCATGAAAGAACAATTGAAGATAAGTACAAACTACCAAGTGCCTATTTTAAGCTTCCTATATAGCTTTAAAAATGATTCTGAATATCATCTAATACCTGATAGCTTAATTAAATCAATAGACAATGAATTTCAAGCATTGAATCAATTGTTTGTATTATCCTCTAATGATTTAGCACAGTTTCAAACATTACCCAACATCAATCAACCAACTTGGACTTTTATTACAGATTATGGAATAGAAAATCCAAGGTATGATGATTTCAAAGACATTAAAGGAAAAATAACAGCGCAAGGAATAAAGATTGTAGAAGCTTATTTAGCTAATCAACAAAAATAAATTCCACATTATCGGATAAAGACTTGGGCGGATTTTTTCTAATCATTTCACAAAGTCTGTAATGAAATAAGTAACTTTTTAAGTTCCTAAATAACTTTTCAGGGTTCATAAGATATATAGGTATGCCTTGCTTCTTTAAGTAAGGCTTATTATTTATCACAAGATCCATTTTCAATTATAATATTATATTACAAATATACGTAATATAATTATTACTTGTCCACCTTTCTACGTAGTTACCTAAATTATAATCATTTTTTTAGCAGCAAATTGTAATTTAAATTACAGTATTATAGTTGTAGTTAAGTTCTTTGTTTATTGTATAAGTATAGAAAAATGGAATTTGCAAAACTCCACATTTTTACTCCACAAAACTCCACATTTTTGGAAATTAGAGACCAATCTGTGTAATCCATAAATCCGCCTAATCCGCGATTCAGACAAGCACCCGGCTCATCCTCAAATCCCATAAATCCCGGTTCTATTTACTAAACTCAATATTCACCAGCGTACCCCTGCCCGGCTGTGAGTCTATCTGCACATCACCGTTCATCATGTACACCCGCGAGAAGATATTCTTCCAGCCAATGCCGCTGCTTTGTTCTATAGTATTGGTGTCAAAGCCTACACCATTATCTTTTATAGAGAGGTATATTTTTTCGGTGTTATAGTCCAGCATTATCTCTACAGTATTAGCCTTGCTGTGTTTTATCATATTGTTCACCACCTCCTGCACAATGCGGTATATGGCTATTTCTACTGAGCTGTCAAGACGGGTGTCTGCATCGTTTACTACCAGGTCTATATGCATCAGGCCGGTATCGTTTATCTTATTGGCCAGTTCATTAAGTGCGGTTACAATGCCTTTATCCATAAGGGTAGAAGGCATCAGGTTATGAGATATTGCCCTCACTTCTTTCACAGAATCATCTACCAGCTTTTTGGCATTACCCATCAGTTTGGCATCCTCTTCGTTAAAGCTGTCCATGGCGCTCATATTCATTTTGGCGGCAGATAGCATTTGCCCCAGGCTGTCGTGCAGTTCGCGCGCTATGCGCACCCGTTCTTTTTCTTCTGCTTCCAGCACGGCCTTAAAGCGCAGTTTTTGTTGCAATGCCAGTTTTCGCTCCAGTTCTGCTTCTTGTTTCTGTTTATAGCGGTTGTATGCAAACAGGAATAAGAGCAGTAGAATGATAATACCACTGATGAATATTACAGTGAGTATGCGTTTGTTCTTTACCTCTTCTGCTATTTGCAGCTTTTTCAATGCATTGTCTTTAGCCAGTAGCAGGTTCTCTTTCTGCTTTTTCTCAGTTTCATAGAGCGTTCGGTATTCAGCGGTCTTTAAGGCGGTCTCTTCTTTAAAAATAGAGTCACGCATGGTCTTCAGGTCCGACATTACGGTGTACACTGCCATAGCATCTTTGCTGGCATAGCATAGAGAAGAGGCCTGGCAGGCTTTGGCATACATCACGCCTTCCACAAGATGTGCTGCCGCATACAGCCTTAATGCAGTATTGAAATAAGGCATGGCGTTTTTATACTGTTTCACGTAATTGAGGTACGTGCCCATATGTATATTGGCATAGGCCATCCTTGGCGAGTCATTCGATTTTTCGGCAAATACTAATGCATTACGAAAATAGCGTTCTGCCCCTGCGGTGTCTTTCTGGTAGCTGATGTATATCTCTCCCATAACAGCATACAAGGCAGCTTTGTCGCTCCATCGCTCCGTATGTTCCAGCAGCCGTTCTGCTTCGCGCATGTATATCATCGCAGAATCAAACTTGCCAAGTTCATAATAAATAGCACCCATCTGCCGGGCAGTGATGCATCTTGATGAATCGATATGACACGCTATGGCTTTTGCACGGGCTTTGAACATCCAGTCCAGGCATTCCCTTCGTTGCTGCAAAAAGTAATAGGCACCCCCTATCTTTATCATGGCATAGGTAACGTCGGCGCAGTTACCGGTTTGTTCCGCAGTCTTTAGTACCGCAGTTATCACCTTTAGGTTGGCGGCATAATTACCCTTATGAAAGTAGCCATTAGCAACGCCATACATGCTGTCGAGTTTGCTGTCGGCACTGACGTTGATGGCCAGGCCGCAAAGCACTAAAAAGAGTATACAGGCTTTCTTGTACAAAAGGGGATATTATTATTACAAATTATAACATCCATATCATAATAATATACCGCACATTGGGTATTTTGTATATTGAAAAATGATTCGCAATAACCTCTATATCCTCTTTTTAGTACTGTTTGTCATACAAGCAGGTGCACAACCTAAAGTATCGGCAGAAGTAAAGATTATGCTTGATAGCGCCAAAGCCCATCAAAAAGATGTTGCCTGCATAGATTTTTTGCTAAAAGCTGAAGCGCTGGCGCAAAACGATGACTATAGCAAAGCATTTGTATATCAGCGCATCGGCAGCTATTATTACTCACGCCAGCCGTTAAAGTGTATTGGATACCAAAAGCAGGCGTTTGCATTGTTTCAGAAAGTAAATGAACAGAAACAGGCGGCTATGTGCCTGCATAGTATTGGCTTTGCTTACGAAGAGCAGCTTAAGGACGTAAAATCTGCATCCGGCTATATAAGCCAGGCTATAGAACTGCATAAAGCGCAAAAGGACACAATGGAACTGGCCAATATGGAGAAATACCTCGGTATGCTGGATGGCAGGTTAGGGCAATATGCAGAAGGGAAACAACAGGTAAGAAGCGCCATTGCACACTTTAAGATGCTGGGATATAAATCAGGTATTGCAGTGTCTTACTTCGACCTTGCAAAGATATTCACAGAACAAAAGGCCTACGACAGTGCCTTGCACTATCTAACAGTGTCAAAGAAGTACTGGGCAGGTGCAGGCGCTACAGGCCGGGTGTTTAATATCAATAATGAACTGTTGAAGGTTAATACTTTAGCTGCGAGGTATAACGATGCGCACAACCTGTTATTAGAAAATGAGAAGATACTGTATAACACAAATGTGTATTATACTGACAAGCTTATGTATTTTAAGAATAGCAGCAGTTACTATAATGCGAAGCACAATACTGGGAATGCTCAAACCTGCTATATGAAGTACAGCGCATTAAGAGATAGCCTGATAGCCAAAGGCATTAATATAGATTGATATGCTGAGGGAAATAGACCAATACTTTCTGAAGCATGAAGAGCCAATAAAAAGTTGCTTACAGTTTATGAGGCAGCATATCCTGGAGCAGGATACTAACCTAACCGAAGCCTGGAAGTACAGAATGCCATTTTACTGCTATAAGGGCAAAATGTGCTGTTATCTCTGGGTGCATAAGCGTATCATCAGCCTTATATTGGGATAGTAGAGGGCAATAAGATTCACCATCCGGACCTTATCATAGAAAAGCGCGCCCGTATGAAGATATTGTTGCTGGACCCTGCCAGGGACCTGCCAATGAAGAAGATCAACTCCATATTAAAAGATATGCTTGCGTTATACAGAAAAGAGTCTTAATCATAATTAAACTTAACGCTTGTTTGGTGGTTATTATGTACTATACCTTTGTGGTTCAACATTAATACTATGGAACGCACAACATGGTTGCAACGCAAGTTTAATTTCGATTTCTCTGCAGGTATGGTATATGTGGTATTAGAACGGTTAAGAGGTGCCATACCAAGGATGCGGGATATTACTGCAGGATTAACTAATGAACAATTATGCTACAGACCCAATAGCAAGTGGAGTATAAAGGAGCACATAGGCCATTTATCAGACCTGGAAGATATTCACGACGGCAGGATAGATGATCTTATTGCCGGTAAAGAAACATTAAGGGCTGCAGATATGACCAATGCTAAAACCAATACGGCTAATCACAATGACCGGAGTATCGAGGACTTGCTGAATGAGTTTGCAACAAAGCGTAATGCTTTTATTGCAAGGTTGCAGCAGTTGGACGATAATATACAGATGAGACAAGCTTTGCACCCACGCTTACAGGTAATGATGCGCCCTGTAGATGTTGCTTATTTCACAGCAGAGCACGACGACGACCACATTACCAGCATAAGAGAGATAATAGTTGCGCTATAAGTAAGCTTACAGCGCAACTAAATGTATTATCGGGTAATCAATTCAGGCCTGTATGCATTAACCCTCTGGTGAAAGAAATAGGAAGCACTTATTAATGCCAGGAATATCAATGGTGATATAAATGGGGTATGTGTGGAGATGTGCGTCCACGTTGCTCCAACAAGCGTAAAGGTAAATCCGGCATAAGCCCATTCTCTCAGCTTTGCCGACCATGGATTAAGCAATGCCAGCGCACCTGCAAATTTCGCAACTCCTAAAAGCATTACAAAGTATACAGGGTAGCCAAGCTGGCCAAATGATTTCATTAATTCCGGGTTTTGACTTAGGTACATCATACTGCTGGCAAGAAAAGCCAATGATACAAGACCGGTGGTTGTCCAATACAAAATTCTATCACGTTTCATCTTTTTCTGATTTTATAATGCAAACTTCCGTATATTTGCTATACTTTATATACTACTATACTATTGTATACCGGTATCCTAAAGTAAACCAGGTATATATCATGGCCAGTAAAAAACAAGAAGTAGCAGACCCAAATTGCGAAGGGCAGGTGCACAATGAATCAGAATGCACAAGACGCATTATGGCGGTGCGCGATGCATTGGATATATTGAACGGGAAATGGAAACTGCCTATCATTCTGTCATTAATATTTGGCGATAAGCGCTTTAAAGAGATGGAAAGAGATATTGAAGGCATTACGGCGAAGATGCTCTCTAAAGAATTGAAAGACCTGGAGATGAACCAGTTAGTAAAGCGAACAGTGTATGATACTATGCCAGTAACGGTAGAGTATTCCTTAACAGATTATGGTAAAACCTTAAAGAAACTGATAGGAGAGCTGCATAGCTGGGGCTCGCAACACCGTAATCGTATCATAGGCAAATGATAATTTAGTATAGCCAGATTTGCTAATAATAATATCATGTTCTGTTAGCTAAGAATTAACATCCCTGTTTGAGTTTTGATAGATAAAAATTCGACAGGGAATGAAAAAACTATTATTACTATTCTTCGTTTTAGTTTGTACTATAAAATCATATGGCCAGCAGGCATTTGATTTTAACGGCACAAACCAATACATCACCTTCGGTGTGGCCGCCGGATTAGGGTCTAATACTTTTACACTTGAATGCTGGTTCTATAAAAAAGGAGCTGGCAACACAACTTCTTCAGGTACCGGTGGTATTACTACAATTATCCCGCTTATCAGTAAAGGTCGTGGTGAAGCAGATGGTGATAACAGGGATATGAACTATATCCTTGGTATCAATAGTGTCACAAATGTATTATGTGCAGACTTTGAAGAAGGTGCCAGCCAGCCAAGTATTGGGCTCAATCATCCAATACAAGGCACTACTACTATTGTAAATAATACATGGTATCATGCTGCAGTCACTTTTGATGGTCAGCGCTGGAGAATATTTCTGAATGGTATACAGGAAGCTACGGATAGTATTGGAGTATTACCGCGTTCTAATAGCATACAACATGCGGGCATTGCTACAGGCCTTACATCTACAGGTGCTGCGCAAGGTTTCTTTCAGGGTATAATAGACGAAGTGCGGATATGGAATTACGCCCGTAACATGCAAGAAATAAGGGATTCTATAAATAAACAGGTGGTAAGCGCTACTGGTCTTGTTGGCCGCTGGTCTATGGATGATGTAACTGGTACAACGCTTACTGGTACAGGCTCATCAGGTATCAATGGTACACGTACTAACGGACCTGTACCTGTAGGTGCTGGTGCTCCATACAACCTCGTTTTTTTACCTCCTAATAATTCTCCTTCTCAGCCAACAGCTTTCGTGCCTGCAGATTGGACACTTAATTATAAAGACAGTCTCTTGCAGGTGACGGTAAGCGACCCGGATACTAACAATATGAAAGTGACGTTCATGGGCCGCGTACATGATCCAATTGCAGATTCACCCAATTTCACTGTTATACCCATTCCCGATGTACAATTTTATACCTCTCAAATGAATGGGGCAACAAATGAAATGTTTAAGATACAGACGCGCTGGATAAGAGATAGTATTAAATCAAAGAATATCGTTTATGCTATTCAATTAGGAGATTGTGCCCAGAACGGAGATAATGGTGGTAATGATATTGAATGGAAAAGGGCAGATACCTCTTTCAAAATAATTGAGGATCCGGCAACCACTTTTATGCCTTATGGTTTGCCCTATGGTGTATGTGTCGGTAATCATGATCAGTCACCTAATGGTAGCGCTACAGGTACAACAACGTTTTATAATCAGTATTTTGGTTCTTCTCGTTTTGCCGGTCGCAGTTATTATGGCGGTCATTATGGCAACAGTAACGATAATCATTATCAACTATTCAGCGCAAGTGGTTTAGATTTTATAAACATAAGCCTTGAATATGACACAAATGTTGATACCCTGCCAATTCGCTGGGCAGATAGTTTACTTAAAGCATATCCGACAAGAAGAGGTATTATCAGCAGCCACTGGATCATTAATGCAGATGCTACCTGGGGTGCACAAGGGCAAGCTATATATAACAGGCTAAAAAGCAACCCTAATCTTGACCTGATGCTTTGTGGTCATATTAATCCTAATGGTGAGGCGCGCCGCACTGATGTATATAATGGCAATACGGTGCATACTTTACTTTCAGACTACCAGGATTTGACCAATGGCGGTAATGGCTGGTTGCGTATTATGGAGTTTTCTCCTTTTACTAATAAGATATCTGTTAAGACCTATTCTCCTAGTCTCGGCCAATACCAGACAGACCCTAACAGCCAGTTTATTTTAGATTACCAGATGACCAAACCGTTTGACACTATCGGTATTGTCGCTAAAACGGCATCAGGTTCATCTCCTTCTGTTACGTGGAATGGTTTGAAAGACAGTGTCCGGTACGATTGGTACGTAATAGTAAGCGATAGCCTGAGCGAGATCAGCTCACCGGTTAAAACTTTTATTTTCAAAAGGGATACTGTGGTCAGCGTAAATAATGTAAAAAATAATACAAACGAACTGACACTTTTCCCTAATCCAGGTAATGGGAAGAATATCACGCTTAGTTACTCTAAATCTGCACTTGCCTATATTACAATAATGGATGCAGCCGGTAAGATGGTATATAGTGATAAGCTTGTGATAGGTACACATACTACATTACCTGTGTTATTGAGTGGGGGGCAGTACATCCTGTTGGTGAAGGTTGACGGGAATAGTATCACAAAGAAGTTCATCGTACAATAATGTGATTCTTAAAAAATCATAAAGGATACCGTCTTATTGATTTATTAACGTTAGTATCAAAGCACATAGGTTACATTTGTTATCTACTCTTAAAAAATAGCTATTATGGAAAATAATGCAAATGCACTCAATTGGTTCGAGATTCCGGCATCAGATATTAACCGTGCAAAATCTTTCTACGAACATATCTTTGGTATAAACATGGGCGATACTGCTGAAATGATGGGCATGCAAATGGCTATGTTCCCGGCTTCAGATGGTAAGGTGTCTGGCGGTCTGGTGCAAAGCAGCATGCATACACCATCCCAGGATGGCTCTGTAGTGTATCTGAATGCTAATGAAGCAGGCATGGATAATGTATTAGACAAAATACCGGCTGCAGGTGGCCAGGTAGTAATGCCTAAAACACAAATTACTCCTGAAATAGGCTATATGGCATTTTTCATAGATAGCGAAGGCAATAAAGTAGCATTGCATTCAAACAATTAATTTTCAATTTAATTTATCATACGATATGAGGCGCCTTCTGGCGCCTCTTTTGTTTTGCCATATGCCATCAGCCGTTTAACACGTTGTTAATATGTGTTTTAACTTTTTTGATTTTTGACTTTTGAATTTGTAAGCTGCGTATATTTACCATCCTCATAACGTAACGATGAAGAAATTTACGATACTATTGATACCGGTTTTATGCTCCATGCAGTTGCTTGCCCAGCCTAAAACCAAGGTTAATGATAAGCAATGGAAGGCAGCTGTAAAGGCTACTGCTAAAAAAATGGATGACGCATTGGTGAAGAAAGATCTTAAAACATTTGTAAACACCACTTACCCTAAAGTACTGGAAACTACTGAAGGCGGCGCTGATAAAATAGCGAAAGACCTGGAAACCCAGATAGCAAGTATGGAAGCGCAACATAATAAAATTGTGTCGGCGTGGACAGGGGAGCCAACAGGTTTTGTAGACACTGCCGGTGAACTGCAATGCACTATACCCCAGTATATGAAAATACAATTAGTGAATGGTATGCTTACTACGCAAACTACACTTATGGGGCTATCGCCGGATAACGGTAAGACCTGGTATTTTATAGATGCAACAGACAAACCGATAGAAAGCTGGCGTAAGATATTTCCTAATCTCAGCAGCACACTGGTCCTAAAACATCCGCCGGAACCTAAGTTTGAACCTAAAAAGGATATTAAGTAAGAGATTCGTAAACTGCCATTACATTTGTTGCATGTTTTTGAGGTGTAAACTTTGCGGCCTGTATAATCCCCTTTGCTATCATATCAGTTCGAAGTTGATGGTCTGTAGCTACTTTTTGCATAGCTACGCCCATTTCTGTTACGCTTAACGGGTCGATGTAGTATGCCGCATCACCTCCTGTTTCCGGCAAGCAAGACAGGTTAGATGTGATAACCGGTATTTTGCTCCATAGTGCTTCCAGTACAGGTAATCCAAATCCTTCAAATATAGATGGGTATATCATAGCTACTGCGCCTTGGTATATAGCGGGGAAATCAGCCGCGTTTTTAAATGAAGGTGTTTTGATAGCTGTAGGTTGTTCAGATAAGAAGATAATATCTTGTGTCAGTCCGTTTTCTTTAATGTAGCTTTTGACCTCCTGCATATAACTGCTGCCTGTACCAATTACTACGAGAGGAATGTGTAATATGCTTTTGAGCTGCACTATAGCTTTGCAGATGGTCAGCAGATTCTTGCGTTCTATCACAGAGCCTACATAAAGGAAATATTGTTCAGGTAGTTTGTAATGTTCTTTGACTTTAACAATTGCATTTGCAGATAACTCTTTCTCAAATATAGGACTGCAGCTTTGATAGCATACAGTTATCTTATCTTCCGGTGTATTGTAATATTTGATAAGATCTTGTTTCGTTTGTTCGCTTATGGCAATAACCCTGTCCGCGCGTTCTGCCGCATATTTAAACTTCTGCCGATAGATGATGGTATCAACAGCTGTATATTGCTTAGGGTAACGTTCAAATATCAGGTCATGGATGGTAACAACAGATTTTATTTTGGTCTTTCTTATGCCTGCAGGTATTTCATTGCTTAGTCCATGGTAGAGTTCTATTCCAAGTTTTTGTAAGTCACCTGTAACAAAATAGCTGCGCCACAATGCACCAAATGTTTTGTGAATCCCTTTTCGGGTAATGTGATGTATGTTGGCAGCACCTTCAGTATTGAATATTCCGGTAATATTTGGTGCTATTAAATAAAATTGATGCATGGGGTATCCTTTGGCCAGCCATTCTATTAGCTGCCGGCTATAGTTGCCAAGCCCTGTAGTATTCTGGTAAGCCCTTTTTGCATCAAAAGCTATCCGCATTTTTCTCTTTTGTTAAGTCTAATATAGTGAATGTCTTATTCATCTTTACGCAGATGTTGCCTGGCAACATGTTTTTGTGCCGGGGTAGGTTGCTGTATCCATCCGTTATCATAGGGTTTAAAGCAGTCTGCTTTCAATACTTCATCAACCTTTATTTTATCATCCATATAGCCAGCCAGTAATGAAAAAGCTGCTTTGTTTTCTTTTTGCAATATCAGCAAAGATGCATTAGCACCAGCCTTTACAGCTATTGGAACGCCACCGCCCAGCTCCGCCCAATGACCACCCAATAGCAGGTTTTTAACCGGTGTCTGGTAATGAGCTATCTTACCCTGCATATTTTTCTTTCCCGGTTTTGCACCCATCATCGTACCGCCACGATTGCCGGTATAGCGCCAATGGGTAACAGGTGTAGCTACATCGTAAAACAGGATATGGGAACGTAATCCCGGCGCTACAGCTTTTTCTACCCGGTCAATGATGGTATCCGCGATCTTATTTTTAAGGTTATTATATGCCTCGTTACGCAGGTAATTTCCGGCATCATTATTGGTTTGCCAGGTATCATTGTAGTCCATAAAGGCAGGCATGAACAAGGTAAGTGTACCCTGTCCTTCAGGTGCTAAGCTCGGGTCACGAAATGAAGGAGCCAATATGCTTATCTCGCTTGTTTCAGGATTGCCATCGCTATGCATACCGGTAGGCGCATCTTCCGTTACAATATGTACCAGCTCTTCATTAAAGCCAAGTTCGTACGGTGTACAATCAAGCGCTATAGATACAGTAACCGATGAGCTGTAAATATCAGCATCCCTTAATTTAGCCTTAAGTTTTTCCGATATAGCATGTGTGGGCAGCATTTTCTCATACAATGTTTCTACATCGCAGGCTGCTACCACATATTTGCTATTTATCGTGTATTCACTGCCCCTATAGGTAAAGGATACTCCTTTAGCAGTGTTACCCTCTAATAATATTTCTTTTACCTCAGCCTTAAAGAATAGGTCATTGCCGTAATAGTGTACGATGTGCTCCATCCATTCAGGTATTACCTGTCCGCCTCCAATAGGAGGGCTTTGAAAATCACCATAATAAGCCCATCCAATGGGTACCAGGCAGGATAATAATTCAGTTTCGCCGGTAAATATCCGGTGCAGCTTTTCATCTTTGAAGAACTTATTTAACCCTTTCTTCAAACCTTTTTCACCGGTGTAGGATATGTATGGGATAAAAGGAATGGCAAATTTTAGCAGGGGTAATTTGTTATTCATCCGTTCCCGCATCGTCATACTCTCCTCTGTACGAAACACGCGACTGAAGTTCTTAAAAGACTTGCCCAATCTTTTGGCAGCTTTAAAGAAACGTATCAAACCTTCCTTTTCATGAGGGAACTCATTGATAAGCTGGTCCCGCCATTCATCCGGGTTATTGGTAAGTAGGTAGTCAAAGCTTTCACCTTTATACCTGCGAATTCTTTTTTGTGGTATTACATTAGGATGGTCACTGCCCAGCAAGTCAAATATCTTACAAGCCATACCTCCCGGTGTGCATTGATTCAGCCAGTGAATGGCCGTATCAAAACGGAAGTCTTTTCTCCTGAAGCCTGCAAGATAGCCGCCTGCGTGTGGTTCTTTTTCCAGCACACAAACGCTCATGCCTGCTTTGCTTAGTAATGCTGCTGTTGTAAGGCCACCAACACCGGCGCCTATAATAGCTACATCATAATAAGGTTTTATTTCAGGCTTCTGCATCAGGGGTAATATACTATCTGTTGATCACTTATTCATAGACTGGCTGCGGAGCAGATATTTTCCCAGCACGTCAAATTCTATATTTACAATACTATCACCTGCTATAGCAGAGAAATTAGTATGCTCAAATGTGTATGGAATAATAGTTACTGAAAACTCATTTTCAGATACATCAAAAACAGTAAGGCTCACACCATTAATGCAAATAGAGCCCTTTTCTATTACTAATGCAGCAAATTGATTGTCAAATCTAAATCTGAATAACCAGCTGCCTTCTAAAGTTTGTTTAGATATACATACAGCAGTTGCATCAACATGGCCCTGTACAAAATGACCATCAAGCCTGTCGCCTACTTTTAGGGAGCGTTCAAGGTTAACGACCGTGTCTTTTGTCCAATTGCCAAGGTTTGTTTTCTGTATGGTTTCAGCTACGGCAGTCACTTTATAATTATCATTTTCTATTGCCACAACAGTAAGGCATACGCCATTGTGTGCTACAGACTGGTCTATTTTTAGCTCGTGGGTAATATTGCTTTGCACCCAAACATCTATATTAGATCCTGATGCTATAGTCTCTTTAACCTTGCCTGTAGTTTCTATAATACCTGTAAACATGCTGCAAAACTATTGTTTTATTGCAGTGCCGTAGTGAAAGTTAATGCCGGAATCCCTGGCAAGGGTAAATCGAACCAATATCCTGGAAGAATCATTGGCATATTTCTGCATATAACCGGAAAGGGTATCTCCATTACAAATAATCCTGCCGTTGATTTTTGTATTGTAAGAATCAACAGAAGAGTCCGGTACGGCTTTGTAATACCTGTCAGCTGTTAACTTTATAGAGTCTGTAGTGCCTTCACAAAAGCCAACAAATGATAGTTTGGTATTGCTTAAAGCGTATATCTGGATGTTGATAGACTTATTATAACGTGGCTTAAGGTCCTGGTCATATATAGAATCCACAAAAAGGTAGTTGCCCTTAAAAAGCTGTGTGGGGTAATAGCAAATGGTATTATCCGGGGTACCGGGGAAGTCCGTGTTATAATTAACCGCGTCAGGGTCATTGCAATACCTGCGGACGAGCCTTCCATCGGTCTTAGAGTCCGGCGACTTTGAACAAGCTGCCAGGATGCCTGATAATATCACAATTCCTAACAGGGCTTTATATATGTATTTTGCGGTCACCACTCTATTATAACGTAATTATAAGGTTAAAATTATCGACTTTATAGGATGTAGCCCAAAAAGTTTGTTCAAATGGTAAAAAACACTAAATTTGCATTCCCAAATGCCAAAAGGGGGTATATAATTATGTTGATAATAGACTCAAAAGATTGCGAAAACATCGATAAAGCGCTGAAGAAGTACAAGAAGAAGTATGAAAAATCTCGTACGCTGAACCAATTACGTGAACGCCAGTCTTTTACAAAGCCGTCTGTAAGACGCCGCACTGAAGTTTTGAAGGCGATTTACCGCCAGCAAATGCTGAATGGCAAATTAGAAGATTAGTATTTTAACAAAATAACTATTGCGCCCGCTATTGTAAATATGTATATTTACAATAGCGGGCTTTAATATGATAGGTCAACACACCACGGATTTTCTTCAATACCTCAAGTTTGAAAAAAGATATTCAAACCATACTCAAATATCATACGAGAACGACCTATCCCAATTTCAACAATATATAAAAGAGCAATTTGATATAGAGGATATAGCCTCTTTATCTCATTTCCATGTACGCAGCTGGCTGGCCCAATACAAGGATAATGGATTGTCAGCAGCTTCTATCAACAGGAAATTATCCAGCTTAAACTCCTTCTTTAAATACCTTTTACGCAAACAGCTCGTTAAAAAGAACCCCCTGCGTCAATTGCATGCTATGCGGTTGCCGGAGCGTTTACCCTCATACTTAAAGGAGTCTGAAACCGAGGTATTGATGGAAGAAGTGCAGTTTGAAGAAGGTTTTAAGGGATTTACTGATAGGCTGATATGTGATATATTATACCAATTGGGGTTAAGGCGCAGTGAGTTAGTAAATCTTAAGGAAAGAGATATTGAATGGAGCCTTAATCACATTAGGATATTGGGTAAAGGCAATAAGGAGCGTTTGGTCCCGATCAATCCGCTATTGCTGGAAACACTAAAAGACTATATAACAGAGAAAGGACAGATAGAAAACTGTGATATGCAGCATTTGCTGGTGTTGGAAAACGGGAAACCTTTGTATGCGGCATATGTATACAGGGTGATCAATCAATATTTGAATGGCAAAGGCAATGATAACAGGCCGTTGACTACACTGTCTAAAAAAAGCCCGCATGTTTTGCGGCACACTTTTGCTACGCATTTACTCAATAATGGTGCTAATATACAGGCTATAAAAGACCTATTAGGGCATAGCAGTCTTGCAGCCACACAGGTTTATACGCACAATAACATAGATAAATTAAAAGAAATACATAAGAATAACCATCCGAGAGGATGACAAATATATTTTATTTTTTCACTTAAAAGTAGACTTATGAACGTTCAAATTCAAGCAGTGCATTTTGATGCTGACAACAGGTTGATGGAACATATAAACAGGAAACTTGAAAAGCTAGGTACTTTTCATGACAGGATAATAGGTGTTGAAGTATACCTGGTATTAGATAACGTAGTACATAATATAAAAGATAAAGTAGCAGAAATTAAGGTGTATGTACCCAAACATTCTTTTTTCGTAAAGCACCAGTCAAAAACCTTTGAAGAGTCTTTCGATCATGCATTTGATTCTATGGTTAACCGTATAAAACGCCAGAAAGAGAAGGCATTAGCATAATTATTATATCAAACCATTTGAGTTCAAATCCGGTCTTTTTACAAAAAAGGCCGGATTTCTTTTTAAAGCTATTGCAATAAAAGACTAAATCGCCTATTTTGCATTACTTAATAATAACTTAGAGAATCATGCTGCAACGTTGGATGATAACCATAGTGGTATCTGCTGTTAGCTGTGTTCTTTTTTCTGCCTGCGGAAAGAAAAATTACAGCCCTGATGAGCCACTGCCTACAGTCTATACGCCTTCTGTATTTATAAGTAGTCAAAATAAATATCTATATGCAATAGACCCGGTAAGTGGTGCTGAGAAGTGGGAGTACAATCTTAAAAACACGACGCAGGCCACACCTTTGGTAATTGGTGATTTCCTTTTTGTGCCTTCAGTAAGCAACATGGTGAAGCTGAATGTAAATACGGGCGTGGAGATTACTGTATTTAATGATCCTAAATTTCTTGGTATAGCATCGTCTCCGGTTACAGATGGTAAAATGATCTACGTTGCAACAAACCCCGGTGTAAGTACAGGTAAAGTGATAGCAATTAATGCAGCAACTGATGCTATTGTTTGGGAAAAGGATTTTAGTGCAAATATTAGCCCTTCACTTTGCTTATATCAGGCACAGCTGATTGTAGCAAAAGATGATGGTGTAATAGAGTGTATATCTAAAGATAACGGAACTCCTATCTGGCTTACTTCAGCTACAATACCATTAGCTACTGGTAAACCATTATATTCTTCGCCGTCAATAAGTTATCCATATGTATATGTGGGTTCTACAGATGGTAAATTATATGCTTTACATCTGAATGATGGTACATTAGGGTGGTCATTTACGGCAGGCAACGTTATTAACTCGTCACCAATAGTATATGGTGGTAACATAATATTTGGCTGTAACGATAACTATATATATTGCGTGGATAGTATTGCTAAAAATATCAGGTGGAGATTCAAAACCTCAGACAGGGTAGTGTCTTCAGCTGCTGCATACAGGAACGTGGTATTCATGGGTGGCTATGATTCTTATATATATGCACTCAACATTATTGATGGTAACCTGAAATGGAAATACCATGCAAATGCATTATTCAAAGCAGCAGTATTAAATTCTGAAGGCGATATATATGCTGCCAGCTTCGACAAATTGCTTTATAAATTTGATACAGCAGGAAATCTGAAATGGACGTATAACGTTAATGGTCCGATAGAGTCTTCTCCTATTTTATATGACTATAATAATAAGAAGACCTACTATCCTTCTATTACAGGTATGTATCAATATTAATCAACTTCATTTATCATAATAGAATAGAGGCACCCATTATAGGTGCCTCTATTCTATTATGAGTACTTGCTACTGTCGTGTATATCTGCAAGCAGGATATTCAAGCGACGCAGGTCATAAAAAAGGTGCTGTAATAAACAGCACCTTTTTTAATCAGGATATTATAATTATTTACTTAATTCTTTGATCTTGGCAAACACTTCTTCTTCTCCACCTTCTTCATAGCCAGAATGTGAGTAAGCTACTTTACCATTTTTATCAATGATCATAGTAAATGGTACAGACTGAAAGTTTAAAGAGCGCTTTAGATCGCTGTTTGCGTCAATATAGTAAGGGAAATCCCAGCCTTGCGATTTAGCATAGCTACGTACCAGGCCCTCTGCGCGAGATTCATCTATTGATACGGTCATATAGTTGAAATCAGCCTCTTGTTTCCATTGTGGCATTTTTTCTCTTACATTCTTTATCTCTTTTTTGCACGGAACACACCATGTCGCCCAAAAATTAATAAGGGTTACTTTGCCTTTCTCTACTGTGCCGCTAAAAGCTATTTTTTTGCTACTATTAACATCTTTTATCTGGGTATCAGGTAATTCTGCAGATGTTTGCGCCAATAACGCACTACCGGATACCATTAAGGCAAACGCGGTTGCCATCATTTTTTTCATAAAGAAGTCTGTTTTTATAAATAAATAAATCTAAAACCTTGCCAAAGTTTACCAAAGAGTCTAAATTCGACAAATTTTCCAAATTTAACAATCGATTAATGAAAAAAGCCTTTCTTTTTTTGGCGGGGATATTTGCACTAACAAATACCTCATGGGCGCAAGGTACACTTTCGGGCGACTTCATGGCAAATGCTAATTTTTTTCAGAGGGATACAGCCATTAAAGCGGCTAACAATCCTTTGTATGATAATTACCTAAGCGGTGGTGAAGCATGGCTTGGTCTGCGATATAACAATAAAGGCTTTACAGCTACTGTACGTGTAGACGCATTTCATAACTCTAACCTGTACAACCCAACGCAGGCCTTAACTGGTTTTGGTTTGGGGGCATGGAGCCTAAGTAAGGATATACAGGGCCTGACCATTACTGCAGGTTATATATATGACCAGATAGGCAGTGGCGTCTTGTTTCGTGCATATGAAGACCGTGGTTTGCTTATCGATAACGCATTAGTAGGTGTGCATCTGAAATACCAGGTTGCAGACAACTTCTATATTAAAGCCTTTACAGGACAGCAGAAGTTCTTATTCAGCACGTACAAGCCTATTATTAAGGGCTTTAATGCTGAAGGTGACTTTAATGTGGGTGATAAAGTACACTTAGTGCCTGGTGTAGGTGTAGTAAACCGCACGCTGGACCAGAACTCTATGGACCTTGTAGTAGGTACTATCAACAGCCAGGATAGCAGTACGCGCTTTACACCTAAATACAATGACTATGCTTTCTCTGTTTATAACACCTTAACTGCAGGCGACTTCAGCTGGTATGTAGAAGGCGCTTATAAAACAGCAGAAGCCATTGTTAAAGACAACATCCTGCAATATAAGGATGGTAATGTAGTGTACACAACACTGGGGTATGCCCGTAAAGGTATAGCCGTGAACCTGACAGGTAAGCGTACGGAGAACTTCGTGATGCGTACATCGCCTAATGAAGTACTGAACAGGGGGCTAACCAACTGGCAGCCTATTGTAGCGCGCCTGCGCCCTCAACGGCTGATGGCAAGGTATACACCTGCATCGCAGGATATATCTGAACTGGCTTTAGGTGGTGATGTGCTGATAGCACCTAACGATAAATTGAGCATTACATTGAATGGTACTTATATCAATACGCTGGAAGATGTGACCTTGTATCGTGAAGGATATGCAGAAGGTGAATACCGCGGTGTGAAGGACTTCATACTTACGGCAGGTTTCCAGTATATGGAATATAACCAGGAGCTATACCAGGTAAAACCTTTGGTACCTAACGTAATATCTATGATACCATTCTTCGAGGTGGTATATAAGATCGACAAGAAAAAATCCATCCGTACAGAATGGGAATACCAAAGTACCTCGCAGGATTATGGTTCATGGTTGTTTGGCTTAGTAGAGTTTACCATCGCGCCTAAATGGTCTTTTGCAGTGTCAGATATGTATAATGTAGCACCGGGCCCATTAGCACCTGCGGGCAATGGTCTTAACTACTATAACATCTTTGCTGCATTTACAAAAGGACCGCACAGGTTTACTTTGTCGTATGTGAAACAAGTGGAAGGTATTAATTGTACCGGTGGTGTATGCCGTTACGAGCCTGCATTCAGTGGTATCAAATTTGGTGTTACCTCCCAGTTCTAAATCATTCATATCAGCTAACTTTGCAAGCGGTTCCCATAAAGGAGCCGCTTTTGTTTTCAACACTATTCTACAGCATGGTAAAGACAGACTTTTTGGTAATAGGCTCGGGTATAGCAGGATTGACCTTTGCAGTAAAGACGGCCAGGCGTTTCCCGGATAAGACTATAACGATACTTACCAAGGCTAATACAGATGAAACCAATACCAAGTATGCGCAGGGCGGTATAGCTGTAGTTAATGACCTTGAAAATGACAGTTACCAGAAGCATATTGAGGATACGCTGATAGCGGGTGATGGCTTGTGCAATAAGGACATAGTGGAGATAGTGGTGAAAGAAGGGCCACTACGTGTAAACGAGATCATAGAGTGGGGCGCACGGTTTGATAAAGACCCTGAAGGAGATTATAAGCGTGGCAAGGAAGGCGGGCACTCTGAATTCAGGATACTGCACCACAAAGATGTAACAGGCTTTGAGATAGAGCGTGCGCTGGTAGAAGAAGCAAAGAAGTACAGCAATATAGAGATACATAACCACTGGTTTGTGGTGGATATAATTACACAGCACCATATGGGTATGCTGGTAACCAAATCTACCCCTGATATTGATTGCTTTGGTGTGTATGCATTGAACACGGAAACCAACGAGATAGAGAAGATACTGGCTAAGGTTACTGTGCTGGCATCAGGTGGTGTGGGGCAGGTGTACAGAACCACTACGAACCCTAAGATAGCAACAGGTGATGGTATAGCTATGGCATACCGTGCCAAGGCAAGAATAGAGAACATGGAGTTCATTCAGTTTCACCCTACAGCGCTATATGAAGCAGGTGTAAGCCCATCATTCCTGATAACAGAGGCGGTGCGTGGAGATGGTGGTATACTGCGCAACAAGGAAGGAGAAGCCTTTATGCCAAACTATGATAGTCGTGCAGACCTTGCACCACGTGACGTAGTGGCGCGTGCTATTGACAACGAAATGAAGCGCACCGGTACGGAACATGTTTACCTGGATTGCCGTCATATGGATGCCGAGAAGTTCAAAGCACACTTTCCTAATATATACGCTAAGTGTAAGAGCATTGGTATTGATGCCCTGGAGCAGATGATACCCGTAGCGCCGGCAGCGCACTATTGCTGCGGCGGTATTAAGACCAATGACCACGGACGCACTTCTATACAGCACCTGTATGCCTGCGGTGAATGCGGCAGTACAGGATTGCATGGCGCCAACAGGCTCGCATCCAACTCTCTGTTAGAAGCGCTAGTGTTTGCACATCGCTGTGCGGAGGATGCGGCGGCTGTAATAGATACGCTGTCATTTAATGAGCAGATACCTGACTGGAACGCAGGTGGCACTACGGAACCAAAGGAGATGATCCTGATAACCCAAAGCCTGAAAGAAGTGCAGCAGGTGATGAGTGACTATGTAGGCATCGTACGTAATGACAAAAGGCTGGAGCGTGCCCTGCACCGTATAGACCTATTGCATGACGAAACCGAAGAGTTGTATAAGACCTCTACGCTATCACCTCAGCTATGTGAACTGAGGAACCTGATAACGGCGGGCTACCTGATAGTAAAGAGTGCCCAGTTCAGGAAAGAGAGCAGGGGATTGCACTTTAATACGGACTACCCAGAAAAAAGCGCACTATTGCAGAATATTGTTTTGTAGCTAAAAGTCCGCATCAGATAGCGTAAGCGTATGGGTATAGGTAAGTTGTTTTGCCTGTTTTTGGGTAATCCATACATTCCCGTTATTGTAGTCTTTACTGCACTGTACAGTTTCTTTTGTAATGCTATGTATTTTTGCTTCGGCCAGGTAATCTGCTGCGACACCTTTTGTACCGTATAGTCCTGATTTCAGGTAAATAGTATCTTCTTTTCCCGGCGATATGTTGTAAACGCTACCAGGAGAAGAGGTAGAATCCTTCTTAATAGTAACTGCATTGCTACAGTTATTTTTTATAATGTAAGTATCGGTGCTTACTCTGTCACAGGATGCAAATGCTGTTAAGCAAATAAGGCTAATTACAGTTATGAGTTTCTGTTTCATAAAAAAGGGTTCAAAGACTATAATGTTACTGCAAAAGCTGTTCCAATTCTTAAAACACAAATGGCTGCTTATGAATGAGCAGCCATTTGTCTGTATCTGATATCAGTTATTATTTAGCTGCTCTTGGCATTGCGGCCATAGCATTGCCGGCAGAGCGGGTTTCTTTACGCTCGCCTATTTGCTGACGCCACATGGCGTAATACAGGCCTTTCTCGTCCAGCAGGTCGGCATGTGTGCCTGTTTCTATAATGCGGCCCTTCTCGAGCACATAAATGCGGTCTGCGTGCATTATAGTACTAAGCCTGTGTGCTATCATTACCGTAATATGCTGTCTTTGCTCTGTAATGCTGCGGATAGTGTATGATATTTCCTCTTCGGTAAGAGAATCTAGTGCGGATGTGGCCTCATCAAATATCATCAGCCTTGGCTTACGTAACAGTGCGCGGGCAATGCTTAAACGTTGCCTTTCACCACCAGATAACTTAAGGCCACCTTCACCTATCATGGTATCTATGCCATTATCGGCACGGGCCAGTAAATTGGTAGCTGCGCTTTTTTGCAATACCTCATTAATATCATCATCAGTAGCACGCGGGTTTACGAACAGCAGGTTCTCTTTTATAGTGCCGCTGAATAGCTGGGTATCCTGTGTGACAAAGCCTAATTGGTGGCGCAGCTCTTCAAAGTCTATCTCGGTATCTTTTATATTGTTATAGTAAATACTGCCGTTATTAGGATGGTACAGGCCTACCAATAGCTTCACCATAGTGGTTTTACCACTACCGCTCGGGCCAACAAAAGCTACCGTTTCTCCAAGCTTCACATTAAAGCTGATATTTTCCAATGCAGGTTTGGTAGCCGTATTGTGCTGGAAGCTGACATTGTCAAAACGCAGTTGTTCAACTTCCTTGATATGTTTTGGCTGTTCTGGCGTGTGTTCAACAGGCCTGCTCATCAGGCTTTTCAGGTTATTGAGTGATGCTTCTGCTTCTCTCCATGCCAGTATCACATTGCCCATCTCCTGTAACGGCCCGAAGATGAAGAAGGTATAGAACTGCATCATTACCAGCTGACCTAAAGTGAGCCTTTCATGGAACAGAAAGTATAACAGGCTAAACATAATGCACTGCCTGAGGAAGTTTACGAAAGTGCCTTGTACAAAAGAGATGCTGCGTATGCTGCGTACCTTCTTTAATTCAAGACCTAATATTTTGATAGTAGTAGCATTGAGGCGGCGTATCTCCTGGTTGGTAAGGCCGAGGCTTTTAACCAGTTCAATATTGCGAAGGCTTTCTGTAGTGCTGCCTGCCAGTGCCGTAGTTTCCTTTACAATATTCTTTTGTATGCTTTTTATCTTTTTGCTCAGCACATTAGTAAGCCAGCCTAACACAACCGCACCGCCCAAATATATAAGCATAAGGGTAGAACCTGTTTTTAGCTTGAGTGCTACAATAATTACGAACACAAGGCCAACAACAGTGGTAAACAGGATATTTACAAAGGCATTGATGAACTTCTCGCAATCGGCGCGTACTTTTTGAAGTATGCTCAATGTTTCACCGCTGCGCTGGTCTTCAAAATCGTGGTAGGGAAGACGCAGGGCATGGCGCAGACCATCTGTATACAAACGGGCACCGAACTTCTGGATGATGACATTTACAGCATAATCCTGGAATGCTTTGGCAATACGGCTAACCATAGCGGTGCCTATCAACATCAGCAAACCAATGAGAATGCCGTGAATGAACTGCGATTCTGTCCATTTGCCAGGTTGTTTGGCAAACGGATCTATCACATAGTTACCAAAGATGTAGGGGTCTAATAAAGAAAAGACCTGGTTGATGGATGCAAGCAGCAGGGCCAGCACTATTAACCATTTATGACGAGAGAGGTATTGTAGCAGTAATTTCATAAGATATGCAAAGGTAACGGCTTATAACAAACCGCAATATATAGGCTGTTAAGAGATTTCTATATTATTATTCAAAGTATTACCGGGTAAGGGTTTTCGGGTGGTTTTTGGGCTTAATTACGGAATTACAGGGATTTCTTGTTTCGATAAAAAAGTCAAGTTTTATCAAGTTTTGTCAAGTTTTTTGACCCTTTTTTATTTTTTTTGAATGCTTCTCTAACTGAATTTGTTGTGTAGTTTGGTTAATTAATCATGTGTTTGGTGTACAGTTTTTCCGGTGCTTTTGTATAAAGTTTCATTGATACCAAAGTTAACCATTATTGCAGGTGGGGTCAAATCTTTATAATTTACACTTTCACGTATTTTCAAGCATTATTACCTAAGTTTATCCTGTCCTGTAACAGAAAAATACTGCTTATGCTAATAGCCATTAAGGTAATGACTGCCATTATAGCTTTAGAGCATTTATATATTCTTTGGCTGGAGATGTTTGCATGGACCACAAAGGGGCCTAAAACATTTAAGAGCCTGCCTGCTCACTTATTTGAGCCTACAAAGGCCCTGGCAGGTAATCAGGGGTTATATAACGGCTTCCTGTCTGCAGGGCTGATATGGTCTTTATGCGTAACAGATGAAGTGTGGTCGGTGCATATTGCTACCTTCTTTATGGCATGCGTAGCGGTGGCAGGCATTTATGGTGCAGCTACAGCAGGCAAACGCATCTTTTTTGTACAGGCTGTTCCTGCATTAATAGGTTTGCTGTTTGTAACATGGTATAGTATGCAATAAGTAAATCAGCTTCCTGTTTTTTGTGGTAGTGCAGGCTTCGTCATCAGTACCCCGCTTTTCTTTTTATACATCAGGAAGGTAGATATTTGCCCCAATTCTTCTGCACTTACTTTTTCATCGGGCATACTACTTTCGTGTTGCGGATTCAGTATCCTTATCTCATATCCCTTTATCTGCTCGGGTGTAAAATCAGGTATCAATTCCCTGCCGTGCTTTTTTACATTATGACATTTAGCACATGTAATGCCATATAATACCTGGCCTTTATCGCAAAGTTCTGTAAAGCCTGCGCGTACTGTGGGCTTCATAGCTTCCGGGAATTCGTATTTCACTTTTTTCTGTGTGGCGCAGGCAGTTAATAAAGCTACTGCGGCAAATATGCTTATGATTATAGTTTTCTTCATTGTATTAATATGTTCCGCCTACTTTTCTTGTGTTCAGTTCTTTGTTTTTAGATGCCGGCAATTTTTCAGGAGGGGCTTCAGGTACAATGCGTTCATTAAGTGATGCGATAAAGGCTAAGAGCTGTTTCTTTTCTACTTTAGTGAGCTTTAGTGAGTCTGATGATAAGGTCTGGTTATCTACTTTCAGGCCATGACCTGCACCGCCGCCTGCATCATAAAAATCAATTACCTGCTCCATAGTAGTAAATACGCCATTGTGCATATAAGGCATGGTATGCGCAGAATTGCGTAATGAACCCGTACGGAATGCGTTCATAGTTTCATAAGCGGGGTTGATACTATATCTGCCCTTATCTGGGCTTAGTTGCTTAAATGCTGTATCGCGTGGTACACCCAATACTTCAAATTCAGAACTTACAAACGGAGGTTTTACCCCATTGAACTGCGGAACAAAATGACAAGTGCCGCATTGCGCTTTACTCATAAACAGGTTAAAGCCTTTTTGTGCCAAAGGCTCCAGTGGTTTGCTGTTGTTAATAGCATCATCAAAAGGCGCATAGAACCTACTGAATTTGGAATAATAAAACGTGATGGCAGAAGCAATATGCTCGAATGTAATTTCTTTTTCCTGTGGGGTGTATTGCAGCAGTTTTTCAAATGCCTTACTATATTCTTTGCAACTCAGCACTTTGGCCACAATGTCTTTTTCATCACTACCCATTTCTACAGGGCTGGTGATAACAGCTTTTGTCTGGTCCTGTAAAGACAGGTGTTTGCCATCCAGCATTATCAGGTGGTTGTATGGAGCATTGATAAGTGATGGTGTATTGCGTGGCAAAAAATTTTGATGATCGAACTGTAATGAGGCAGTGGCTACGGTGTCTGTAAAATATTGTTTGGGATTATGGCAGGACGCGCAGCTGCGTAAATTATTGCCGGACAGTATAGGGTCATAAAATAGCAGTTTACCCAGCCTGTCTATCTCTGCCAGCACCGCAGTGTCATCTACCCGTAAATAAATGCCCTTAGAGTTCTGCCCCCTGTAAACAGACTTGCTGAATATAGAAGTGCTTTGCTTGCTTAATGAATAGTCTACCATGCTATGGCTTACTACATGGTATTGCAGTACCATTTTTTGATTCATGGCAAACAAGGGGTTAATATAGTTCCTTATGAAACTGAAGTGGTCGAATTTTGTATAGTCTGAAGACTGTGTATTTACAAAAACGATGGCACGCCGGTATAGATCTGTATACTCCTGTGTAAAAGGTGTGACGGGGTAGCTCTTGTTGAATGCTATGTAAATATTATTTACGTTTGCCATCATATCGCGCAGCTCAGGTATAATGAGCGCAGTGTCCGGGCACTCGAAACCTGTAGTATAAATAGAAGCCAGGTTAAGTAAGAACAACCTGTTGCACAGGAAAAAATGATGATAGGTATTGAGTTCTTTAGTAATAGAATCGGCACTGTAGGTTTCAGTAGCTGCAATGCATAATTTTATTAATGAACGCAAAGAATCTTTGCTGATATTTTTCTCATCTAAATAAAGAGCAGCGAGTGTAAGGCCCGCACCTTCTCTTTTATAAGGCTTTTCAAATTTTTCAAATACTTCTGTTTCCCATTCTACAGGCAATGAACCATTTATCTTTTTATAAGCTACGGGTTCTAAGTAGCGCAGCCATATATCAAGAGCCTTTAGCTTCTTTCTTGTAAGCACTATCTGTGTTTTTATTTTTTCAATATCGGTAATTGATGTTACCGTTGCAGCATCGATATATTGAAGCAAAGCTTGCTGGCTTGTCTTAAAATCATTAAGGTATTGTGTATAGGTAGTGGTATAAGTAGTATCCTGTGTACCGGTATTTTTAAAAGAAATGATACCGATGGCCACAAAAACGATAGAAAATAATGCTAAAAACTTGTTTTTCATAATAAAAATCACTCCGTTTCGGTCCTCTTTTTAAATTCAAGAGGTGCCCCGCGTGAAAGCGGGACACCCCAATGAATTCTTTATGTGTTTATTATTTGCTCTTAGTGTGCAATAACCAGTTTTGTTTTAGTGATAACACCATTGCATGCTACCTGCACGAAGTAGGTACCGTTAGCTAGTGCAACTGTGTTAAGTGTTATTTTCTGATCACCGGCTTTGTAATTGTTCTCTACAGCAGGTATCATTAATCTGCCTTGCAGGTCAGTTACAGAAACAGCAACAGTTGTAGCTTTAGTTAATGTAAGCTCTACAGTAGCAGCATCACCTGTTGGGTTAGGATATAATTTGAATTCAGACAAGTTGGTGTTGTGGGTAGCTATGCTTGATGGTGTAACACCCATACCGGTAATTACGAAATTGTAAGTAGCCTCATCAGAATCATCGCTAATGATATTTATTTCTGTTTGGCGATGGCCTTCAGCAGAAGGTTTGAACTGAATTACCATTGGTTGCTCAATACCAGGCACCACTGTTATCGGGAACGTCGGTAAGCCTACCAGTGAATAATCGCCAGCAGCAGGGCCTGTGAAGGTAATGCCTGTAACTGTAAGCGGACCAGAACCTTTATTTTGAATTGCGTAAGTATTGGTGATAGTTGAATTTACCGGACGTGATGTGAAATCGGTACCGTTAGTAAAGCCTGTGGTAAGGCTTCCGTCCGGTATATCATGACCACTGCCTGTTAACTCTATCTCAGGTGTAGTGCCTAAGCCTTTCAATGCTACGCTGTAAGATTTTTCGTCGAAGTCATTGCTTTTAATGTTCAAGTTAGCAGTACGGTAGTTTACTGCGCCTATTGGTGCAAACTGAACTGTGATTGTTTGTGAACCGCTGGCAGGAATGCTTAACGGGAAAACAGGAAGACCTGATAAAGCAAATTCGCTTGCATTAATACCACTTAAGCTAATGCCGGTAACATTCAATGCACCCGGGCCGCCGTTCTTAATAGTAAAGGTTTTAGTTAATGATTTACCTGTATTGACGCTACCCATATCTGTATTGTCCGCCGCTGTTGGTGTTACATCACCGTTCACGATGCTGATACCATTACCTTGTAAATCGATCTCTGGATTAGCATTGTAAGTATCGGGGTTGTAGATAGCAACTAGCTGGCCGCCTTCTACAACTTCACCTGCGATAGCGTGGTGATCTTGTACAGTAGTAATGAACATACCCGGACCCAGGATCTCCTGCACATCAATAATGCCTGAAGACTCTTCATCCTGAGTAAGGAAATTAGAAGCGCCATTCAGGAAGCGCGTAGTATCGTGCGTAGAGATTTTCTTCATAACGTCAGTTGCTATATCATACTGCCATATCAAACCTACGTGAGCATCGTTACCAACATCTTCCTGTAACAGGATATGACCAAAATTATCAATAGCCATGTTATCTAACATCAGTTGTCCTTCTGTACCATCTAATACTGCCGTGATAGTACCACCTTTGGTCATGTCGTTAATATCGCTGAAATGCATTTTCCACAAACGGCTAGGTGCGTTGATAGCATTAGTAGTATTGAAATAGAAATCTTCAGGGTGTTGAGGGTCCCATGCACCATCTTCAGGGCGCAGGAACTGTGTAACACCTGCAGTATTACTGTTAGCTTGCAATGTAGCACCTGTAATGTTAGTTGCATTACCCAGGTTAACCATAGTAAATGCAGTATTTGCTGCCGGAATAGAAGCACTGGTTTCGGTAAGCATACCTGTAACCACAGGGCCGTAAACATTACCATTAGTTAAACCTGCTTTTTCAACTTCTGTACCTGAGTTAGTTTTAGTTCCGATGTAGAAATAAACTTGTCCCGGAGTTGCATCATCCATACCACCTACTACAGTTTTATCGCCTGTTGCAGGGTTAGCTACTTCATTTTCGTGAGAGAATTTACCAATTGCAGGTAATTCATATGTAGTGCCGGTGTTAGGCCCTGTAGCAATATGACCTAAAGCGCGACCTTCGTCACCGCTTTCTTCACCATCCATAAAAATTCGTTCCTGCGTACCAAGACCAGTAGCTGCGTTATAGTAAGCAGAAACAGGAGGAAGGTCGGCAGAGCAGAAGCGGCTGAAAGCAGCTGATGCAGATGGAGATGCAGCATTGTATGCTACATAGCTTGATGTTACTTTATTCCATAAAAATATCCTTTGCATTAAATCGCCACCGGACAGAACTGTAAGGTCTGATTTGTTGATGATCCAGCGAGATACAAATGCACTTGCAGAACCGTGTGCACGAACAACACCTGTTGGCGTAGCCAATTCATGATTCAATACAAGTGTAAAAGTACCGTTGCCATTATCAAAGGCACCCATACCATCAGGAATACCGCACATAGTGTATCCGTTTATCTTATCGGTAGTGGTGATGATAGATTTGCTCCATGCACCGGGTATCATTGTTACCAGGTATGGAGGTGTAGTAGTGCTAGGGCCAGTGATGCCCTGAGAGAATGTAGTACCCAGTGTTTGTAAATTCTGGATCTTATTGCTGCCTTGCAGGCGGAATACCAGTACATGACTTAAGTTAGTGGTAGGTATAGCGATACCATTTGCTAATGGACAAGTTTGACCGAAATCATTATCATTACATACAGCTATGGTGCTGTCGTTAATGATAGTTAAACCTTCAGATTTATCTAAAGCAGATGGCCAGCCGTTAGCAAGCAGGTCCATAAAGAATGTCTTTTTAATAGGGGTAAGACCTTTACCTACCAATCCTAAAGAATCTATTAGTGCTTCCGGAGTTAAGCCGCCATAAGTAGCAGCAGTAATAGGCGTAGCACCGTTGATATTGAACATGTATATTTTCTTCAGATCAACTGTACCTCTTGCAGCAGCTTCAATGATAAGGAATGTGCTATCATTGATGGCCGCCATGTCACCAAATTTCCAATCCTGCATACGTACGTTACCGGAACCACCTACGTCGCCATCATTAACATATGCGAACATGCGTGTAGCATTGGTAACAGGGTCTATTTCCAATAACCTGTGTACGCGTGTTGCCTGGCCTACTGCTGTAGTAGGGAACAAAAGCGGGCTTTGTATCATAGCATATATCTTACCATTAGGTGCGATAGCAATGTTTTCAAAACCGCGATTGTTTTTACGGTATTTAAAAACGGTGTCAATAGCTACGTCTACTGATTGCGCACCGCCTAAGTTGGCATACGGAGTATACCTTTTTAATAGTTTACCATTCTGGTCTAATTTCCAAACGCAAGGACCGCCTTCTTCACATACCCAGAAGTTACCTGCTTTATCTACAACCAGACCTTCAGGGTCTATACCGAAAGTATCTTTAGCTGCAGTTTTTGCGTTGAAGTTAGCACAGTTCAATACTGTATCTGTTGATGCTACTTCCGTAGATGTGCTACCTAAACCTGTAGGGTTAATGATACCCGTAGCACCTGTACCGTTAGGGCGCTTCATAGTTATGGTACGCAATATCTGTACAGAGTCGCCGTTAATTCTTATCCTGTGTATTTTAGGAGCATAAGAAGGGAAGGAATACATCTTATCGTAAGTAGGTGTGCAACCTGATGGATTGGCACTGCCACAATCTACGTTTACACCCCTGTCAGAACATGTCCAGAATTCTTTTCCTTCTGTGCCCGGGATATAAAATAAAGTAGAGAACCCGGCTTCCCTGAAGTTGATACCCTGGAAAGTACCGATGGCAGCAGAGTTGTTGTTCTTGTAGTCTTTTAATAATGTTATTTGCGCCGAACTTTTGTTGTGTATCGATACGGCTGTCAGCAGGCCGACCGATGCAAGTAAAATCTTTTTCATAAGAGGCTTTTAATTAGCCTCAAAAGTGCCCTTAAGATGTTACCGTTATGTGTCCACCGTGTTAACTAAACATGAACAAAATGTTACGGGGTAAAGGATAACCCTCACCCCGTAACATTTACAGATATGATTCGCACCTATAAAAGTGCTTATAATGAAAAGATTATGGCTGACTGGCGGTGAACACGATATCAACTGCATAAGTACCTGCCGGGAAGCTAAAGCCGGGGATAGCCCTGTACTTAACTGCAAAACGTTTGTCGCCGCCGTTTACACCATTGTTTATCATGTTAGTAGCTACGCTGGTAACGCTATACCAGCTGGTAGTGCTCCAAGGCATAGGTACGGTACCGCCGGTGTTGTTGTTAGCCACCATACAGCTCAGGGTATTCCATACAGACATAACCGGTGCCGGAGATGCAGAACCTGAATAGGTAAATGTGCTGGTGTTAGACTTACAGCTAACATTATAAGCTTTGTTAGAGCGAATCTTAATTTCCTGTTCGCCGGTTTCTATACCATTGGCAAAGTCATTTACGTTGTTGAACGCAAGATTGATGGTAGCACCTGTAGCAGCGCCACTACCGGTAAAGGTAATTTCGATAGCATTTGCAAGGTTAAGGTTAGTTGTTTGCGATGCTGAGCTTGAAGCGTTCTGTGCGAATGCTGCAATACCGCTGAGCATTAAGGTTACTGATGCGATGATTTTTTTCATTTGGTTGTTTGTTTGATTGTTTAGCGAAGATGCAAACCAGATATCTTGTTTGCAATTTATTTACATGCGCTTAACATCGTTTTAGCAAGTGGTTAACGAGCGGTTAACAAACAAAAAATGGTATAAATGATTAACCTTCAAGGTGAATAGAGATAACGATCATGCGTGTGGTCATGTTATCTATGGCGTTGCTAAGTGGTATGCGCCCGTCTTTATATTGGGCATTTATTAGCCCCTGGCTTATCTTTATTTCAGGAGAGAAGATGAAGTTAGGATAATAAAATTCGAACCCGACACCCAGTTCAAAACCAAGGTCAAAAGGTTTTACTTTAATAAATTCATCTGGCCTGCGCGAGCGGGCATTGGCAGCAAGATCGATATCAAATTTACCTCCGCCAATAGCGTAGAAGCGAAAATTCTTGATACGGTCGCTTTTGAATTTTAATTGCAAAGGCAGCTGCATATAAATAGACTCTACCGAGCGGCTAACACCGCTATCATTGCCCACACTGCTCCGGGCAATAAGTGAAACCGGTTTTTCTGCAAACACGAGTGATGGCACAAAACGGAGGTCTACAAAATTAGAAAGCCTGAGATTACCCATTAAGCCGAGATTGAACCCGGGGCCAAAGCGGCTGGTAATGTTTTTGAAGGTATCTGTTTCGGCAAAAGACTTATTGTAATTGAACCGGAACATGGAGTAGTTGAACCCGAAAGTAATACCGAAATAGTAGGCTTTCTGGTCGTGCTCGGCCATATTCACCACAATAGACTTTTGGGCACTGGCAGGTATTGCCGAAAGAGTTAGTAAAAGAATATATATATATTGGCGTAATCGCATGTACCTTGTCAAAGATAACGTTTGACTACGAATATACAGTATGCCATTGTCATCCCTTTATGTTTTCATAAACAAACTTTAACATAGTTTGTTTGCAGGCGTTTTATATTTGTTATTAATATACGATTATTCACTTAAAACATAACTAATTATGAGCTTACGATTGGGCGATACAGCGCCAAACTTTAAAGCAAATACCAGTCTTGGTGAAATAGATTTTCATGATTACCTGGGCAATGGCTGGGGTGTATTGTTTTCTCACCCTGCAGATTACACACCGGTATGTACTACAGAACTGGGCCGCACGGCACAATTGAAAGATGAATTTGAAAAGCGTAATGTGAAAGTAATGGCGGTGAGTGTAGACCCATTGGATAAGCATAGTGGCTGGATAAATGATATTAACGAGACACAAAACACCACAGTGAACTTTCCTATAATAGCAGATGAAGACCGCAATGTGGCTACACTGTATGATATGATACACCCCAATGCATCTGCAACAGCGACGGTGCGTTCCTTATTTGTGATAGGACCTGACAAACTGGTGAAGCTTATCATCACTTACCCGGCATCTACCGGCAGAAATTTTGTAGAAGTACTGCGTGTGATAGATTCATTGCAGCTTACCGCAAATTATAGTGTAGCGACGCCTGCAGACTGGAAACATGGTGAAGATGTGATAGTAGTGCCTGCTGTATCTACAGAAGATGCTGAGAAGAAATTTCCTAAAGGATTGAAAGTAGTAAAACCATACCTGCGCTATACACCGCAACCAGACCTGAACTAAGTTTGAATGCTTTATAAAAATGATAAACCCGCTGCTATTGCAGCGGGTTTATTTATGCGGATAATTTTTGCTTTTCTAAAATAATCTTTTGAGGACATTATATATAACCTGCGGCTTGCCGAGGGTATAGAAATGCAATACCGGTGCGCCGTTTTTCAGCAGGTCTTTACATTGTTCATATAACCACTCTTCGCCTACTTTATCGCATGCTTCAGGTGTTTTAGCTTTCATCATTTCTGTATACAAGTCAACAGGTATCTCTACATTAAAGATACTTGGTATGATGGTGAGCTGTTTTTGATTGGTAATAGGCTTAAGGCCGGTAAGTATAGGTACATTAATACCATTCTCGCGGCAACGAGCTACATAATTATAGTAGTGTGCGTTATTAAAGAACATTTGAGATACTACATAATGCGAGCCTAATTCTACTTTGCGTTTTAGATAATAAATATCCGTATCAACATTTGGTGATTCTATATGCTTTTCAGGATAGCCGGCAACACCAATACAAAAATCAGTTTTGATACCATCTATCAGGTCTTCCTCAAGGTATTTACCGTTGTTCAGGTTCACGACCTGGTTTACAAGGTCTTCAGCATACCTGTGCCCGTTAGGCTGCGGGTTGAAGAATTTTTCGTTGGCAGCAGCGTCGCCCCTTAATGCCAGTACGTTCTTCACACCCAGGTAGTGGAGGTCTATCAATGCGTTTTCAGTCTCTTCTTTACTGAAACCGCCGCAAATAAGGTGTGGTATAGCCTCTACCTTATATTTATTCATTATAGCCGCACAGATACCAATAGTGCCAGGGCGCTTCCTGATCTCTACACGATGTATACTGCCGTCACTACGTTTTTTAAATACCTGTTCGGCTCTATGGTAGGTAACATTTACAAAAGATGGCTTGAACTCCATTAAGGGGTCAAGATGGGAGTATATTGATTCAATACTCTTTCCTTTAGTAGGAGGTAATATCTCAAGCGATATAATGGGTTGGGTGGCACTGGCCAGCAGATCTGTGACTTTCATAATAAAACAGGGGCAAAAATAGTTATTCTAATATCTTTTTCCGCTATTGTTTAAGGAGTATACACATTATACCCCGTGAATATATAACGACGATACAGCGCAGTTTGTTATTTTTGTTTAAAACAGGCCAGTTTTGAGTAACGAGAAGTTGACGATCACCACCCGTGGATTATTTAAAAAGTACCGCAACCGTACAGTTGTAAATAATGTTTCATTTGAAGTGAACCAGGGTGAAATAGTAGGTTTGTTAGGCCCAAATGGTGCAGGAAAGACCACTTCTTTCTATATGGTGGTGGGCCTTGTAAAGCCTGATGAGGGTGAAGTGTACCTGAATGACCAGAATATTACTGCCCTGCCAATGTACAAGCGCGCGCAGATGGGCATCGGTTACCTGCCGCAGGAAGCCTCAGTTTTTCGTAAACTATCTGTAGAAGATAATATATCTGCAGTGCTTGAAATGACCAAACTGACCCGGGGAGAGCAGCAAAAGAAGCTGGAATCCCTTTTGGAGGAGTTCAGGCTGGTGCATGTACGCAAAAGCCCGGGTGATGTATTGAGCGGTGGCGAGCGCAGGCGTACCGAAATAGCCCGAGCTTTGTCAGTTGACCCTAAATTTATATTATTAGATGAGCCGTTTGCGGGTATTGACCCTATAGCGGTAGAAGATATACAAACCATTGTGGCACGTCTTAAGTTTAAAAATATTGGTATCTTGATCACAGACCACAATGTGCAGGAAACCCTATCCATTACTGACCGCGCATACCTGCTTTTTGAGGGTAAAATACTGATGGCGGGCGTTGCAGAAGAACTTGCTGCTGATGAACAAGTAAGAAAAGTTTATCTTGGGCAAAACTTTGAGCTGAAAAGAAAGGATCATTCGCATTTGCAATAGCCTGTAACGATAGGTATTTAGGTATTATAAACAGGAATAAGAAAACACATAAGGATTTAATAACAGATGAGTATCATCAGCCCGGCCATAAAAGGATATATGAAGTTGCGCCTCAGCGCGATAGATAATTTCATGCATAATCCTATAGATACCCAGCAACAGGTATTCAACCATCTTATTGGGTCTGCACAGTTTACAGAATACGGTAAGAACTTCAATTTTGATAAGATAAACAGCATAGCAGATTTTAAGCGTAACGTACCTATTAATGATTACGATACCTTAAAGCCTTATATACACCGCATACTGGAAGGTGAGCAAAACATACTCTGGTCTTCGCCCATCAGCTGGTTTGCCAAATCGAGCGGCACTACCAGTGATAAAAGTAAATTTCTACCCATCAGCAAAGAAGGGCTTGACGATAATCATTATAAAGGCGGTAAAGATGTACTGACCCTTTACCTGAAGCAATTCCCTGATTCTAAAATGATGTCTGGCAAATGCCTTACGATTGGAGGCAGCCACCAGATAAACCAGCTGAATGCTGATTCTTTCTTTGGCGACCTTTCGGCGGTAATGCTGCAAAATATGCCATTATACGCCCGCACTATACGTACACCCGACCTGTCCATTGCTTTGATGGAAGAGTGGGAGCAGAAGATAGAAATGATGGCGCATACCACTATACAGGAGAATGTGACCTATATAGCCGGTGTGCCTACATGGACCATTGTACTGATAAAACGCATACTGGAAATATCGGGCGCCAAAAACCTGCACGAGGTGTGGCCCAACCTGGAACTGTATATACATGGTGGCGTAAGCTTTAAACCGTATAAAAAACAGTTTGAAGACTTTATCCCATCACCATCCATGCATTATTATGAGACCTATAATGCATCAGAAGGCTTTTTTGCGGCACAGGATAATACGGATGCTGATGGTATGCTGTTATTCCTGAATCATGGCATCTACTACGAGTTTATGCCGATGGAAGAGTACGGCAAAGAAGCTCCGCAAACACTGAGCCTGAAAGAAGTGGAACTGAATAAGAACTATGCGCTGATACTGAATACCAATTGCGGCCTGTGGCGTTACCTGGTAGGTGATACCATACAGTTTACTTCATTATATCCCTTCAGGATAAAAGTAACGGGCAGGCTTAAGCATTTTATCAATGCATTTGGCGAAGAGCTGATAGTAGATAATTCGGATGAAGCAATATCACAAGCCTGTAAACTGACCGGTGCTGTTGTGAATGACTATACCGCAGGCCCTGTTTACATGACAGGTGACAGCAATGGCGCACATGAATGGATCATAGAATTTGAATCGCTGCCATGCCCGCTTGATGTATTTGTAACTGCTATGGATGCGGAATTACGAAAAGTAAACTCTGATTATGAAGCTAAGCGACATAAGGATATAGCATTGAGAATGCCTATAGTGCATATAATGCCCAAAGGTGGCTTTACACACTGGCTAAAAGATAAAGGTAAATTAGGTGGCCAGCATAAAGTGCCGCGCCTGAGCAATGACAGGAAATACCTGGAAGAGATATTACCATACACTAAGCAATAATCATTTATTATAAAGCAGGTATTAATTACCTGTTTTTCTTTTTAGATTGCCTTGCATTTGCCAATACCATTGTTTGCTTTTCTTTTGGCTGCTCCAGTTCCCACGCGGTTATTTTTCCGGAAAGTTTTACCAGTAGGTTGTTATTGCGCAGCAGTAATAACATAAGGGGGAACATTTTAAATAAACCACGTTTAGTAGTATTATCCAGGTCGTATAAAGGAAACACATGACCAATAAGCGGAATGCCGACGTACAACACTAATAATACATATACAGCAAGTTTTGCTTCCTGTGTCAGTTTACGGGATATTATAAAATCTGTGAAGAAGAGCAGTGTAGCGATGATGATAAAATAACCATAGTGCAGTATGCTATTATCGCCGTACATGTATTGAAAGGTCATGTCATTAAGCCGGTTTATAAAATTGCCCACATCAAAAAGATGCTTATTCATTTCCTTACCTACGTCAAAGAAACCGGGCATATAGTATTTCAGATACACACCTATCCAGATGTAATAGAAGCAAAAGGGGACGGTGATAAAGAGCGTAGCATAGCCAGCTATTTTTGCAAATTTCATTTGCTGTTTGTAAAGTATGTAACATAGTAATGGCAGGCACATGCCAATGAGTATCAGCGTTTCAGCACGGATAGATGTGGCAAAGCCAAGCATCAATATGGCGAAGGACAAAAGGTTGTTCTTACGCTCTGTGATAAACAGGGAAATGAAATACACACCTAAAAAGAGCATGATCATATTGCTGTAATCGAATAGTATAATGAAAGTATAAGAATATACTTCAGGTATAATAAGGAAGCATAAGAACAAAAGTCCGGTGATGAGTGGGTGTAATTTTTCACGTATCACATGATAAAGCAGGAAAAGAAAAGGCAAAACAATAATGGTAAGCCATACCTGCCCGAAAGGGTGAACTAACAATTTGTAAACAATTTGCAGGTCGGTAACAAAGGGTGGTTTTAAATGGTTATTAGTGCTTTCCAGATTCAATTTTAATATTGAATTCAGCATTGTTTTTTCTTTGATGGTATATTCTGCAATTACTTCAGGGCCTGATAACATATCCCTGGCAACAGGAGGATAGTAAAAGCATTTCCACACACTGGGTATCATTATTAATGTGTACATAGCTATAAATACCCATTCGTACATAAGGACAGTACTAAAATTAAATTTGGGCAGCGTGAGCCTGATCTGCCTGTAATGCCACAGCCGTTTAATATTTAATACTATAGTTAGTGCGGTTATAATGATGATGACATTGGTTAGTGTAATAGGTATATATGCCAGCTGAAGCATAAATGGAGTTAACGATACTACCATTACGCCCACTATTATGGCTGTGGTATAACGAACAACATTGTTTAGCCTGAGCGAGAAGAGCTCTATAATACCCAGGCCTATATGAAATTGAATAAATAAAAGGAATAATAGTCCGGCGATATTCATATTACTGTATGGTGTTTTCTGTTCTTTGATAATCTGCCAACAATGAATCTATATCAGCTTTAGAAGTAAAAGTGGTAACATACAGATGACCATTGCTTGCTTTTATGCCATGTGTGCATTGATACACGTTAGGGCTTGCAGGATAGGCGGCCTTTATTTGTGAATAATAGTAGAATACTACGGGTTCCGGCATAGAAGTCTGAAGGCCAACTGCATCAATGTATTTTTGATGCGGGATCAAAAGCAGCCGATTATGGTTATTGGTATCTATCCTTTTAAATTCTGTTTGTATGCTTCGTGCTAATGCATAAGCATTGCCCCAGCGCTGCTGCTTCCTGTATTCCAGGTCCCAGTTATCAGCCTGGTCATATATCTCGTCTTTAAAACTCCATATCCTCATATCAAACCACGTCTTATTATTGCCGATATTCATCATTATGAATATTAAGAACGCAGCGGTTAATGTCAATAATGTTTGTTTTTGTTTCATGGCAATACTATCCTGATAATTACAAGGACGTATCAGTTAACAAGAATGTTAGCGTATGATTTGAAAAAAAGGAAAAGTTTATGCTGATGTCTGTATAACGGCAATGGATATCTGCATAAATGACCAGCAGCAGTGAGGTGATTTATTTTTTTACAACGTACTTTGTTAAGCATGCGTTATTCAAGGGCATAAATATTGCCTGAAATTACATTATGGCTTATTTTTACATCCTGATTACAATAAATAGACAACAACAAAAATTGAAAAAGATTTTATCCATATCAATAGCTATCGTGCTCCTGCTTATCATATTCGTTTTTGATATTGATATACAGGATATTCCTGATTTTCCGGGCAAGGATAAATTATTATAAGCTTTCCGGCTCTTTCTGGTAAGCCTCGTTCAACTCATCTATATAAGACAGTATCTCTTTACGGCCTAAGAACTTTACCGTACTAGTGACAAAGCTGCGGGGTATAAATTCCCATTCTTTCTTCATTTCCTCAATAAAGCGACGCACATTTTTATGGGCTTCCCGCTGTGTTATCTTATCGGCCTTGGTAAATACCATATTAAAGGGAATACCCCAGTTGCCCAGTTTCCTGAGAAATTCTAGGTCCAGCTCTTGCGGGTTGTGGCGGGCATCTATTAATACAAAAACGGTAACCAGGTTCTGACGCTGTTGCAGGTAATTGGCTATCATTTTTTCCCAGCTGGCCCTTTGCGATTGGGAAACCTTTGCATATCCATATCCCGGCAAATCGACCAGGTACCAGGAATGATTGATGACAAAATGGTTGATAAGCTGCGTTTTGCCCGGGCTGGATGATGTTTTAGCCAGCTTGGCGTGGTTAGTGATCATATTGATAAGTGATGACTTACCGACGTTAGACCTGCCAATAAAGGCATATTCCGGCATATCGGGCTTGGGGCAGCTCTCTACTTTAGGGCTACTGATCAAATATTTGGCTGAGTGTATTTCCATTCGTTTAGCTTGCCGTACTTTTGCACGCAATGCAATCAGATAATAGCAATCCGACAGGTCATGTATTACCGGACGCGGGCTCAAATTTAAGCAAGAAAGCGCAGGTTGCGGACATGTTTAATGATATAGCGGGGAAATATGATTTTTTAAACCATTTTTTGTCGTTAGGTATAGATAAAGGATGGCGTAAAAAGGCCATAAAGGAGATACAGGCAGTAAACCCCAAACAAATACTGGATGTAGCTACCGGCACGGGCGACCTGGCCATTGCGGCATCTAAAATAAATCCTGATAAGATAACAGGCGTAGATATTGCAGACCAGATGCTGGAAGTGGGACGCAAAAAAATTGCCCAACAGCAGTTAGCAGGTATCATAACCCTGCAAAATGGAGATAGCGAGGCTTTGCCATTTGCCGATGGACATTTTGATGCAGTGACCTGTGCGTATGGTGTACGTAATTTTGAGCACCTGGAAGCCGGATTGAAAGAAATGTGCAGGGTGATGCGCCCGGGTGGCAAAGTGGCCATACTGGAGTTTTCGCACCCTAAACAATTCCCGGTAAAGCAGCTCTATAAATTTTACTTCCGTTTTATACTGCCCACATTAGGTAAGCTGGTATCTAAACACAGCACAGCCTATACTTACCTGCCGGAGAGTGTAATGGCTTTTCCTGAAGGGAAAGTGTTTTGTGAAACCCTGCAACGCTGCGGCTATAAAGATGCAAAAGCAAGGCCATTGACATTTGGTATCACAACGCTGTATACCGCAACAAAGTAAAAAGTCAAAAGTCAAAATCCCAAAAGACAAAATTAGAATTTGGGATTTAGGTATTAGTATTTGGAATTTATTATGGCATAGCCCCGAAATCCTTCAATACATTCTTAAGGATATCCTTACGTACAGCTGACCAGTTTTTAGATGTATCGCCTGTTGGCACGTCAAAGTTTTCTGCAAAGAAATAGGGATACATGCGGAGGTCACTCTTATTCATAGAGTTTTTGTCCTCTTTCATATGCTCTATCTTTTCAATAAAGCCAACTATCCATAGCGTTTGCTTAGCTGGGGGGCGTCCCCAGCCTGTTTTATAGTATAGTTTATATTTCGGGGTTTCTTCCTGCAGCATCATGCTTTTAACTATGCGCTGGGTACGTTCTGAAAAAGGCAGCTCTGCAAAGTACAGGCGCTTTAAAAATCCTACCTGCTCATCTGCAGATATTTGCAGGCTGTCGTTGAGCCAGAACTGGTCAATCTTATCACCAATATTCCTGTTGCCATAGTTAACAGTATCCAGGTAGTGCTGCATGTATGCAGGGCCTATGCGGCGTGCTATCTCCTGGTAATAACCGACGTTGCTTACCTTAAAAGCTTCGCGCATGTTCATGTCCTTGTTCCATTCAGGTTCGCTGCGCACAACACTATCCCATTTTATCACTAATTGCTCATCTGGAGCGACACCCGTTTCCAGCGCTACCAGGGAGTTGAATATCTTGAACGTAGAAGCCGGTAAAAAACGCTGTGTACTACGTTCTTTGTTATAGAAATAAACAGCTTCGTGGTTGTTATCACGCAGCAGGAAGCAACCATCCTTAACACCTTCAGCTTCAAAGTATTTTCCCCAGTCTTTTTTCTCATGTATGCGCGAATCGCGGCAAGACGTGAAGATAAATACTGTAAGAATAGATAGAATGATGCAACTGCGCATGAGCTTTTTAAAATTGAAGTGCAAAGATGAGTAATAATGCGCAAATGCGTAAATTGGACTAAAATAAACAGGATGAAAAAGATATTACTGGCAGTATATATATTAATTCTTGGTGTCGTTGTTAATGCACAAACAACCACTATGAAGTATGACGGTATGAAAGATATACGCGTTATCTGCGGTAATTACTTTATATATATGACACTTGGTGATATTAAAGATGCTTACCTGGAGCTGCCTCAGCCAGAACAGAAAAAATATGCCGAACTGATGGACTTACCAATGGGTATAAAAGCTACTATCAACATCATACAAGGCAGCAAGGCGCAAGCCAGCATCATGGAGCCCGTAGTGCAAAGACATGTAGGCGCTTACCTGCTGAAGCAAGGGATGGCTTATATTGAAACCAAAGACGAAAAGAAAATTACAAGGCTGGAGTATAAAGAAGGTGATGTGATAAAAGATGAGGCAGGTTTTGATGTGAGGCCTATAACATTCTACGAGACTGGCACTAAGAAGGCTGTATTTTCAGGTACTATAAATGCGGTTTTTAAATAACGTTTAGTCAAACGACTGGTTGTTGGCAGCACTGATGCGTACCATACGTTCGTAATCGGTAGCAGACAGGTCGTTAAAGAAGAAGTGTACAGGGTCTATCTTGTTGCCATTCTTTATCACTTCGTAGTGGCAATGGGGCCCCGTACTTTTGCCGGAGCTGCCAACCCAACCTATCACCTGGCCACGTTTGATGCGTTCGCCATTGCGGGCTTTTATCTTTACCATATGGCCATATAGGGTTTGGTAGCCATAGCCGTGGTCTATAATAACGTGGTTACCGTAACCGCTGTTGTCAAAATTAGCTTCGCTCACCACGCCATCGCCAGTTGCATATATAGGTGTGCCCATAGCAGCGGTAAAATCTATACCTGTATGCAGTTTCGGGGTTTTATATATTGGGTCTATACGATAGCCAAAGCCTGATGCCACACGCTCCAGGTTTTTATTAGACACCGGCTGCACAGCGGGTATGGAGCTCAGCATTTGCTTTTTAGCTTTTACCAGGCTTTCCAGTGTGTCGTAAGAGTGCTGCTGTACAACTACACGATGCTTTAGGGCGCTGATGCCCTGTTTTATATTGTCAATAATATCCTCGGTAGCGGTGTAGGCAAACTTATTGGGGTCGATGGTAGTATACTCTTTCCCCTGGCGTATGCTATCCGGTAATGGTGCTGATTCAAAAACGCCACGGTATATATTGTTATCCCTTTTTTCCAGCTCGCCTATATTATTGTTAATATCAGTTAGCTCCTGTTGCAGGCTTGTGTATTGTTCCCTTAACGTGCGCATCTCTGTACGCAGGTTCTTTTCTTTAGGAGAATCGAGGAACTGGAATGCTATAGCCACCACTATAAGGGAGGTAACGAGGGCTGCAGATATAAAGCCAAGAATGCGTAACGCTTTTACCTGCCAGGATACTTCCAGCTTTTCGAACCGGTGGGTATCAGTGTTATAAAAATATTTACGTATGCGCCTCAGAACAGCAATTTGCGTAAAATTAACTTATTGCAGCTAATATAATAATGGCGGCCTGCGCACTAAACGTTAAAACTACAGGCCCAATAAAGGGCCTGCAGCTTGCTTTCGAAAGGGGGCAATAATGCATGGCATTATTACTCACAGCGGTAAATATGATTATTTGGTCATGCGGATAACAAGGCCAAGTTTGCTTTTTATACGCAGTACGGAACTATTCATAGTATCTATGGTCCAGGTATTTCCGCCACTTAGTACAGTGAAGTTGCCGGATGTTTTAACGAAAACAACGTTAGCGTTGCTGTTAGACAACGTAAAACTGTCGTTTTCTGTATAGTGATAAACACCATCGTTAGTAAGATCGAAGGCTACCGTACCTGTAGTAGCTGAGATAGTAGTTACTTTATAAGTACCTACGCCCGGCGTAGTTACCGCCAGGTTATCATATTCTTTAATATTCCAGTTGCCATCCATCGGGTTAGTAGTGGTGGTTGGTGTTGGAGTGGTGGTAGTTGGCGTAGTAGTAGTAGATTTCTTGCCGCAGGAAACTGCAAACAGGGCAACAGCGGAAGCTAATAGGAGCGTTTTTTTCATTATAAGAGATTTGTTAGGATGATGCTGTAAAGCTACCCCGGCGTGTATTAACTGTATATACAGCAATCAGGGTAATTCCTTATCAGTGCCAGTACTTATAGAGCCGGAAATAGCCCATCACATTAAGATTATTGCAATAAAATGCTTTAACACATTATCATGACCTACTAAGCCTTTGATTTTGCTATATTTGCCCACTTCAAAACCGTAAAGGGGCATATACATGCGCAGTATCTTCTTTAAAGAGCTCAACTCTTTTTTCAGTTCCATTGTTGGTTATGTGGCAATACTGGTATTCCTGGTAGCCTGTGGCCTTTTTATATGGGTAATACCGGAGTCTACCATATTACGCAGTGATGGTTTTGCCACATTGGATAGTTTCTTTGATCTGGCACCGTGGTTCCTGATGCTGCTGATACCGGCAGTTACCATGCGGTCTTTTGCAGATGAGTTCAGGGGTGGTACTATAGAATGGCTTTCAACCAAGCCATTGCGCGATACCGATATTATTGTAGGTAAATACCTTGCTTCTCTTGCCTTAGTAGTTTTTGCATTATTGCCAACTGTTATTTATGTATATACTATAGATAATCTTTCTGCCTTAGTAATGGACAGGGGACTGCTGCATGTAATAGACATGGGCAGTATCATTGGCTCTTACATTGGTTTATTGTTTTTAGCAGCAAGCTTTACCGCAATAGGCGTTTTTTGTTCTTCACTGGCCAATAACCAGATAGTAGGTTTCTTAATAGCATTGTTTGCCTGCTACCTGCTGTATAGTGGTTTTGAATCGCTGAGTAAAGTGCCTGCATTTATTAATGGTATAGATTATTACCTGGCAATGGTGGGAATGGCCTTCCATTACAATTCCATTAGCCGCGGCCTGGTAGATACCCGCGATGTTATTTACTTTTTGTCTGTAATTGTTTTATTCATATCACTTACACGTTTATCGCTTAACAGCCGCACTTGGGATACGGCTAAGCAAGATTAATACCAAGCATGGCTACAAACACATCAACAAAAGCAAGGTCTCAAAAACGACAATCCATCATAAGGCTTGTTATCATGGCTGCTATACTAGTTTGTATCAATATGATAGCAGCGTTCTATCATTATGGATTAGACCTTACCAAAGAAAAACGTTTTACGCTTTCTGAGCCTACAAAAAAGCTGTTGCGTGGCATGGATGATGTGGCAGTGATCAATGTGTACCTGAAAGGTAAATTTCCTGCAGGTTTTCAAAGGCTCGCAGATGCTGCACGTGAAAGGCTGCAGTCTTTCAGTGATGTAGCTGGGCACAAGATCATAGTACGTTTTACTGATCCTTTTGCAGGTAAAACAGAAGATGAAAAAGGTCCCATTTTTCAGCAACTAGCTGCAAAGGGCATTAACGGACTTAACCTGCAAACACAAAATGAAGAAGAAGGCTATGCAGAAAAAATAGTTTTCCCCTATGCATTAGTACAATATAAAGGCAGGGAAATGCCTGTACGTTTACTGGAGAACAGCAGGGGGTTTAATCCTTTGCAAAACCTGTCGCAATCAGAAGTTCTGTTAGAATATAAGTTTGCCAATGCTATTAATAAATTATCACAAGCTGAAAGGCCTGAAATTGCCTATATAGTTGGTCATGGCGAATCATTAGGATACAATACTTATGACCTGCTGAATACACTTGCCGCCACGTATACAGTAGATACTTTCGACCTGTCGGCTAATATGTATATACCGAGGTATTACAAAGCTATTATCATCAACAAGCCTACCAAACCTATTGATGACAGGGAGAAGTTTAAGATAGACCAATACGTGATGAATGGCGGTAAGATACTCTGGGCCATCGACCAGTTGTTTACTCCAATGGATAGCCTGAGCAAGAGCGGCGCATTTATGACACTGGATTACGGCCTGGAACTGGATGATATGCTCTTTAAATGGGGCACTCGCATTAATATGGATGTGATAGAAGACCTGCAGCAATGTGTACCGATACCAGTTACAGTAGGGATGCAGGGAGATAGGCCGCAGATACAGAACCTGCCATGGATATACTATCCTTTCTTCACGCCTACATCATCACACCCTATCGTTAAAAACCTGAATGCGATCATGGGCCGGTTTGCAAATAGTATTGATACCATAGCAACACCGGGGATTAAAAAAACGATATTACTACAGTCATCTCAATATAGCCGTACGGAAGAATTCCCATTTCGGGTGAGCCTGGGTATGTTCAAATATCCGCTGACACCTGAGATGTTCAAAAAACCTTATCGTGTAGCAGCAGTGTTACTGGAAGGTAAATTTAAATCTGTGTTTGAGAACAGGCTGGCTCCGCATTTTCTGCAAGTACTGCACGACTCGCTGCACAGGGAGTATAAAGTAGCTAACGATACTGCAACCAGCATGATCGTAATATCTGACGGTGATATCATGGACAATGATTTTTCACAATCGCAGGGACCTATGGAGATGGGTTACTGGCGTTATATAGATACACGTTTTGCAAACAGGGAGTTTATACTGAATTGCCTGGAATACCTGACTGATAAGAATGGTTTGATAGAAGCGCGTGCCAAAGACCAGGTGATACGTAAGCTGGACAGCAAAAGGGCAACACAGGAAAAAGTGAAATGGCGTGTGATAAATATCGGCCTGCCGATAGTACTGGTACTTGTTTTTGCATCAGCATTTATTTTCTTCCGCAAGCGCAGGTACGAAAAGCAATAAGGGTTAAAGTTTTAAATACTAAGAAATGCGTAAGACGTTATTATATATTGTGCTGCTGGGTATCCTCGGTTTCGGGGTGTATTACTTTGTATTTCGCGAGCATGATGCCTTTAGCTCAGGTGAAGCTGCCTTTAATATAGCAGACACTGCTAAGGTGGGTAAGATATTTCTTGCAGATAAAAAATCGAATACCATATTAGTAGAGCGTAAAAACGGTACCTGGATATTAGATGGTAAATATGTTGCTGATGATGGTGCTGTAGGCAGTGTGCTGGAAACATTTAACAGGCAGAGCGCTGCATACCCGGTAGCCAACGGTGCTTATGATAATGTGATAAGGTCTATGGCAGGTAATAGTGTAAAGGTGGAAGTGTACGACCTTGAGGGTAAAAAAATGCGCACCTTTTATGTAGGCGGCCAGGTAGCTAATGGCCCCGGCTCTTATATGCTGATGGAGGGCTCTGAACAGCCTTATGTGGTGCAGATACCGGGTTTTGATGGTTACTTAGGTTCGCGATATAATACTAATATGGCAGTGTGGCGCGACAGGCTGGTTTTTGATGTGCCGCAAAGCCAGCTAAAGCAGGTGAAAATAGACTATCCTGCAGAGCCATTGAATAGTTTTACATTTAAGCAGGAAGGCGAAGGCAAGTTTGCAGTGGATGCAGACCCTGTTCTGATGAAGGATAAAACGTTGAATCAACGTAAAGTGAATATCTACAGTAAGTACTTTGAAAAGATATATTGTGAAGGTTATATAAACGGCACTGCCGGATTGGATACACTCACGCGGCCAGACGCTAAAAGGTGTGGTATAGAAATAACTACTAAAGATGGTAAAACACAAAAAGTAGATGTATACTGGATGCCCATTAACAGGCGCAGTAAAAATATGCTGACACCCGCACCGGGCGTGCCTGTGCAATATGATGCAGACCGTTTTTATGCGGTTGCGCACGACTATAAGGATACCATAGTGATACAGCGCCCTACATTTGAAAAACTATTTCGAAAAGCATATGAATTTTATATGGCAGACGAAATACAAGGCGTTCAAAAGTTTGAAGTGCCAAAAGGTGCAGGTGATGTAGTGCATCCTAACGATAAAAAATAGGGCTTTATCACAACGCCCCATTTGTTTTTATACTAATTTCAGGTTCAATCTTTACGTTTACCTTATGATAGCGAATACACAACAACGTGTACCAACGGAACAATTGCGTAAATGGTGCAACGGTACCTGGTTGGCGGAAGGGAATGATATAGTGGTAGAGGAGCTATCAATAGACAGCCGTAAAGTAGCAGAACCCGAAAAAACATTATTCATAGTACTGAAAACATCCCGTAGGGATGGCCATGAATTTATTGCTGACGCCTATGAAAAAGGTGTACGTAACTTTTTGGTATCAGAGCAGCTCAATGTCTTTTTATATCCCGGTTCCAATTTCATATTAGTACCCGATACGCTTAATGCTTTACAGCAAATAGTATCCGCTTACCGCAAGCTGTTTCATATACCTGTAATAGGTATTACCGGCAGCAATGGTAAAACCATTGTAAAAGAGTGGCTGTACCAGTTGCTGGGCGAAAGCTATAATGCAGTACGAAGCCCTAAAAGCTATAACTCACAGATAGGCGTGCCTATGTCTGTATGGCTGTTAGAGCCACAGCATGAACTGGGTATTTTTGAAGCCGGCATTTCGCAGCCTGATGAGATGAATAGGCTGGAACGGCTGATACAACCAACTATTGGCGTATTCACGAATATAGGTGAAGCGCATAGTGAAGGCTTTCTGAATGTGCGCCAGAAGATAAATGAAAAGCTGGGCCTGTTCAGGCATGTAAAGCAACTGGTGTTTTGCAGGGATTATCCTGAACTGAACGAAGCCATGAGCCAGTACGCCAGCCATGTGCGTAATCATGATGGTGAGCAGCCTTTGCAATTATTTACCTGGTCGCAAAAGAACCCTGCAGACCTGCAGGTCGAACAAGTACTTACTGAAGCAGGTAAAGCCACAATAACGGCAGTATATAAGAAAGAGCAAATTTCCATCGTTATACCCTTTACAGATGCAGCATCGGTAGAGAACGCCATACACTGCTGGTGTGTCATGATATTAATGAACATACCGCAGGATGTTATAGCAGGGCGTATGCTAAAGTTGTATCCCGTATCTATGCGGCTGGAGCTAAGGCATGGCATTAATGATTGCACTATCATCAATGATTCCTACAACTCGGATCTTACATCTTTACTGATAGCTTTAGACTACCTGGACCAGCAAAAGCAACATCAGCAGCATACTGTAATACTGTCAGATATGCTGCAGATTGCGATGCGGGATATGGAGTTGTATGAAGAAGTAGCGCAGCTGATAAGCCGGAAAAACATACAACGATTTATAGGCATCGGGCCGGCGTTGTATAAGAACAAAGCAGTGTTTCGCCAACATAAAAAACTGCGCAGCATATTCTTTAAATCAACGGAAGAGTTCTTAAAGAAATTTCACCACATTACTTTTGATAATGAGGCCATACTGCTGAAAGGCGCGCGTGTATTTGAGTTTGAGAAGATTGATATGCTGCTGGAACAACAAGTACATCAAACCATATTATCCATCAATCTTTCTTCGTTAACACATAACCTGAATGTATTTCGTTCTAAGCTGAAACCGAAGGTGAAAGTGATGGCGATGGTAAAAGCATTCTCTTATGGCAGCGGTAGTTTTGAGATAGCCCACTTGCTGCAATATTCAGGTGTGGATTATTTGTCTGTAGCGTATACGGATGAGGGTATTGCATTGCGCAGGGCAGGTATTACCATGCCCATCATGGTGATGAGCCCCGATGCCATATCTTTCGACAGGATGATAGCATGGAAGCTGGAGCCGGAAATATTCAATATCCGTTCCTTAGAGTTGTTTACAAGTATAGCGCAAACACTACAGGTAAAAGATTACCCGATACATATAAAGCTGGATACCGGGATGCACCGCTTAGGTTTTATGCCTAATGAGCTGGAAGCCCTGATGGAGCACCTGGACAATAATCCTCAAGTATATATAGCCAGCATATTCAGCCACCTGGCGGCAAGTGAAGACCCGACAATGGATTCTTTTACCGTGCACCAGCGTGAGCAGTTTGAACAAATGAGCCATGCCCTGCTGATGCGATTACCTTACAAGCCGATGAGGCATATCTGTAACTCGGCAGCCATTGCTCGCCACCCTGAAATGCATTATGAAATGGTGCGGTTAGGACTGGGCCTTTACGGTATTGACGGCAGCAGGATATTGCAGGATGAGCTAAAACAGATAAGCACTTTAAAAACCACTATAGCACAGATAAAAACGATACCTGCCGGCGAAACGGTAGGGTACGGGCGTAAAGGCCATGTAGATAAAGAAACCCGCATTGCTACCATAAGCATAGGATATGCAGATGGCTATCCTCGTGCGCTCGGTAACGGCAAAGCGCATGTGCTGGTGCATGGCAAACCCGCTAAATTAGTAGGTGTGGTATGCATGGATATGTGCATGATAGACATCAGTGATATACCCGAAGCAAAAGAGGGTGATGATGTAGTAGTGTTTAGTCCAGACCTGCCACTAACAAGATTATCAGAATGGGCAGATACCATACCTTATGAAATGATGACTGGTATATCACAACGTGTGAAGCGCGTGTATGAAAACGAGGTATAGCTGCATTGGCTGAGATTTTATGTAATTTTATATAGAACCGCAGCGGATGAAAAAATACTTACTCCTTCTTATTTTATTGAGTACCCTAAACGGCTTTGCACAGCTACCACCTGCTGCAATACTGCCTGTAACGCATATAGGAGCAAGCTATGCCACATTGAATGGTGCAGCGCTGTTACCCGCTCAAATACAGGGTACTGCATTCCTGTATTTTACCGATCCTAATAAAACAAAGTCTGTAACCATTACTCATGATTATGTAGCAGACTCGCTTGTTAGCATATACATATCAGGACTGCAACCTGCTACAACTTACAAAGTGCAGTATGTAGTGTTAACACCTTATTACGATGCTGAAGATCCTTTTATAGACAGCACTACTTTTACCACGCTGGACAGTGCTATATTTCCTGAAGAGATAAGTAGCGTGAGTTTAAATCAACAGCTCAGCATTGTTCCTGACCCTATTGTTGATGTAAGCCATTTAGTATTTCCTGAAATCAATAATGCTGAAATGAAAATAACAGACATTACAGGGAGGCTTGTAAAAACTATTTTAGTAGCAGGCGGTAAAGGTGTAATTGACAAACGCGATTTTGAAACTGGCATTTACTTTTATCGTGTAAGCACTAAAGACAAAATATATACCGGTAGATTTTCTGTTAAATAATAAAAGCGGCTGTTGAGCCGCTTTTATTATTTAGAATATTGAATAAGAGATTACACTTCTCTCGTGATATCAAATGCTTCCAGCTCGTTAGCAACAGCCGTTAAGAAGCTGGCGCCAAGTGAGCCATCAACTATACGGTGATCGTAGCTAAGCGACAGGTACATCATATGGCGTATAGCTATTACATCGCCCATTTCAGTTTCCATAACCATAGGGCGCTTTTTAATGGCACCTACAGCCAGTATAGCTACCTGCGGCTGATTGATGATAGGCGTGCCCATAAGGCTGCCAAACGTGCCAACGTTGGTTAACGTGAATGTGCCACCCTGTGTATCGTCTGCCTTCAGTTTATTATTACGTGCTGCATTGGCAAGGCTGTTCACATCTTTGGTAATGCCCAGCAGGTTCTTGGTGTCAGAATTTTTAATAACCGGTACTATCAGGTTGCCGCTTGGTAAAGCGGTTGCCATACCAATATTAATATCTTTCTTCACAATGATCTTGTCGCCATCAAGGCTGCAATTGATCATAGGGAACTTGCGGATGCAATTAACAATAGCTTCTATGAATATTGGAGTGAAGGTTATCTTCTCGCCATATTTCTTTTCGAAAGAAGATTTAGCTTTTTCTCTCCATTTAACGATGTTGGTTACATCGCATTCTGTAAAGCTGGTAACGTGCGGAGACGTAGCCTTGCTGCGCACCATATGGTCAGCTATCAACTTACGCATACGGTCCATCTCTATTATCTCAACATTATTGCCATAGTTGGCAGGTGCTGCTGGTTGCGGAGCTGGTGTCGATGCGGCTGCTGGCTGCGCAGCAGGTGCTGCCTGTTGCTGAGGTACAGGTTGCTGTGCTGCAACTGGTGCTGCAGGTTGTGCGGCCACTCCGTTACCACGATTAGCAACAAAATCCAGTATATCTTTTTTAGTTACACGGCCTTCATTACCTGTGCCCGGGATATTTTCCAGGTCGGTCATGCTGATGCCTTCCTTAGCTGCAATATTTAATACCAGCGGAGAGTAAAACCTGTTACCACCACCTGTAGACATAGCAGCAGGTGCTGCTGCAGGAGTGGGCATAGCCGGTGCTGTAACCACCGGTGGTGGAGGTGCTTGTGGCTGTGGAGCAGGGGCTGCCTGTGGTGCTGCCTGTACACTGCCGCCTGCAGAATCTATTCTTGCTATAACGGTACCTACCGGTACTACGTCATTTTCTTTGAATAATATCTCTGTAATGGTGCCTTCGCCGGTAGAAGGTACTTCGCTATCTACCTTGTCTGTAGCTATTTCCAGCACGGTCTCATCCATCCTTACCTTATCTCCCGCTTTCTTATGCCATTTCAGCACGGTAGCTTCCATGATGCTTTCTCCCATCTTCGGCATTACAAGATCAACAATTGCCATATTATAGCCCGGTTATATTTTGTTAGAAATAATGTGCTGCAAAAATAATCAAATGAAGCTCAAAAGTATAATTAAGCTTTAATAAGCCATAAATATTATAAGGTGTTATAAGGCATCCCTATAATCCTTTCGCCGTGTTATCTTCAGGTCGTTCAGCACCTGTGCTTTAACCTGCAGGGTAAAAAAGTAGCTTTTTCTTGGCCCAAAGGGTACAGTGCTCAGGCGCATTTCCCAGCAATGCAGGTCGCGGTACAAGTCTATAGAGGTCAGTTGCAGTTGTTTGGAATTGACATCAAAACCCGTCCTTACCCCTATTTTCCAGCGTGAAGTGATGTTGACATCTCCATCAATGCCTATATAGTGCTGGGAAAAAGTAAGTGTATCTTTCTTAGATATGGGCAGGTATTGTTTGGTCATGCTCAGGAAATATGAAAAATTCATATTAAACGGAATGTTGAAATCGGCATAATCATTATACCTGCCATATTGCATCATACGTGCCACCTGGTCAGATGCGCCTGGAGGCAGATTAGCTGCTGCGGGATTAGTGCGCTTTTTAGCATGCAGGCTGGCACTCATACTCACTGTTGCGTTTTGGAAACGTGCCAGTTTGCCTTTTTCATCCCATAATGTTTGTTTGGAGCGGCGCTCGTTCACATAGTCAAAAGCATATGGGTCGAATGCTGAACTGGCTGTAATGTTTACCACATTAAATAACAGCGTGGTGAAACCCACGTTGATATAGCCCCAGTTAAATGAGTCTGCAGCCAGGTCGTAAGCACTACCAACAGAAAGGTTATCTATCAGGCGTATGTTTTTAAACCCTGTGGTGTCTTTAGAGGTGCGCAATTTTATTTGCAGGTTGTTTGACAGTCCAAAGCTTACTGCACTGCGGTATTTACCAAACTGCCCTAAACCGGGTACACCCGGCACAGCACCTTCATATACCGGTAAATATGTTTCCGGGCCTGTTGCGGCTAAGCGGGTCTTATAACCATAATGGAAAGGTGCGGCGGCATAGTCCGGCACATAACCAATGCCTGCATTAGGCGTTATCACGTGCCTTATACCTGCAAGCTTACCCTTTTTAAACATCTTAACACCAAATATCTGGGTGGTAAAATCAAGGTGTGCATCAAAGTCACGGGCGGTAAAGAAACCCCTGTTGATGGTAGTATCTATTTTGTCTGTTGCAGCATTGTAAGCGCGGTATACCTGGCGGGTATTCCAGTACTCTTTATAAGTGCTGCTAACATTCATTTTTATGAAGCGCACAATGCTATAGTTGGCCCTGATAGGTATAGTATGCAGTATGCCGTTCTGGTAATCGTATTTGGGTATTTGGTTGATGGTAAAGGTGCTGTCGTAAAAAGTGGTTTGGTTAACTGCCTGCATCCTGTACTCTGTATTTATCTTTTCGTACCAGTGTGTGCCGGTGCTGTTTTTGCGCTGAAAAGGATTGAACTGCGTACCGAAAGCTACCTCTGGCAATGTTACATTTACCAGCTTGGTTTGCGTGTTCTGGCTATGGCGCGCACTTACAGATAAAGAGAATGGTTTATTGAGCCATTGCTTGGTATAGGTAATGTTTGATTGATAGTTGTTCTGCAATATCTGTTGGGTATTATACGAGTTGTTGGCATTGTAAGAGCTGGTACCTGCATCTACAGAAGCATTGAAGCTAACCCCCGGGCGGGACTTAGCATCAGACCTGTGTGTCCATTGTACATTAAACCCTTTATTGATAGACGAATTGCTTTCGTAACTCTCCCCAATTTTATTGTAAGAGTATTTAAAAACAAGGGCACCGCTGTATTTATACTTGCTGTTGTAATTGCTTAGTGTATTGATACCCCAGCTGCCTTTAGAATAGATATTTGATTCTACCAACAGGTCTGCTTTAGGGCTTAATGCAAAATAATAACCACCGCCTAACAGGCCCAATCCTCTTTGCTCCTCTATGGTGTATGTAGGTATCTTAAACCCTGAGCGCTGCCCGTCAGAAATAGGGAAAAGGCCAAAGGGTAAAAATAAAGGAGTGGGCACACCTTCCAAATTGATATTAGCAGAGCCGGAAGCTATAACCCTGCCGGGTATCACCTTTATTCTCCTTGCTATGATGCCGTAGTGTGGCGATTCTAATGCGCATGTAGTGTACACATTTCGCATGCCATAGATGGATTGGTCTGGATTGCGTTTCACCTGCTCACTGTACACAAATCCTTCTCCATATTGTGAGCGTACATTGCGCACAATAGCACGCTTACTTTTGAAATTATATTGCAGCGAATCGTAAGTGAATTTTTCTTTGCCCTGTGTAAAAGTAGGTTTGCCTTTGGCCAGTATAGCACTATCTGTGGCAAGTGCTGCTGTTACCAGGTTATGCCCCTGGTCATAGCTTACTTTATAGGCATCTAACTGCATATCCTGGAAATTGACCTTAGCATTGCCGTATAGGTCAAATATGTTATGCTTTACATTCATCACTGCAGAGTCAGAAGCCTCAGCAGTCACTATTTCAGTAAGGGCGTCGGGAGATATTTTTATGCCTAATGTGTCGGCTTTGTCCTCATCAGTAAGCAAACTATCTGTAACTGTAGTGTCAACAGCAATAAGTGTATCTTTAGGTATGGGTTTGTCAGGTCCCTCTTCATTTATCGGTAAAAGGCTGGCATTTATAGAGTCCGGTATAGATAGTTTTTTTACAGTGTCGGTGATCACTTTATCAGATGCCTTTATGATCTGCCCTTTAACTGAAGATGTTAAGGCAAACATAAAAATTACAACCAGGCAGTATGCAAGGTTGTGGAAGCGTGAGATTTTTGAGATAATTTTACCGCACAGGTTCATGAACGGGCACAAAAATAGCTAATTGCTTTGGTAAGGCTATAAATTGAATTTGTATATTTATCCCTGCTGCTATCTTATATAAAAACATGCAAATCAGATTTTTAATAGTACTACTGCTTTTAAGCTTTACAACATATACCGTATCTGCTAACGGAAATAAGATAACAAAAATTGTGCTGGATGCCGGTCATGGTGGTCATGACGCAGGTGCCAAAGGGCAATTTTCGAGTGAAAAAGACCTGACACTGGCCATAGTATTGAAACTGGGCAAGATCATTAACGATAGTATGAAAGGCGTGCAGGTGATATATACCCGTACCACAGATGACTATCCAAGCCTTGCAGACAGGCATGAAATAGCTAACCAGGCCAAGGCAGACCTTTTTTTAGCCATACACATTAACTCTACCCCGCTTCATAAAAATCGCATTTTTGAAGGCTATCGTACAGTGAAGAAAGGTCGTAAACGAATGAAACAGCCTGTATATCGCATTACGTACGACCACGTAACACAGGCAAGCGGCACGGAAAGCTATGTATTAGGGTTGCACCGCAACTCTCAAAAAGAAAGCGCTATTGGTGAATACAGTGAAACTGTAACTGAAGAGCCGGGTATGCTGAACGAAAGTGACCCTATGACAGCCATTATCGTTGCGCAATACGCACAGTCATTCCTTACCCGCAGTGTAACACTCGGAACCAAGATACAGGGGGAGTTTGAACGCCAGGGCAGGGCCAGTAGGGGTGTTATGCAGAAAGGGCTTGAAGTATTGGCAGGTAGCGCTATGCCGGGTGTACTGGTAGAATGCGGCTACGTTAATAATCCTGAAGAAGAGGTTTACCTGAATTCGGAAAGGGGCCAGTTTGAAGTGGCACTGGCTATATTCAGGGGTATAAGGGCCTATAAATGGGAAGTAGAGCGTTAATAATATAATTAGCAGTTAAACTTTTTAAATAAAAATATATTTGGGTTAAAATCAAGCCTGTAAACGGTTTGAACGCAGAAAAGCTGTAAATTGGTACAGTTGTTGCATTTTAAAATTGTTTCGTTTATCTTTAAGCTTCGTTAAAATTTTTGTGCTAATGAAAGCCCGTTTAAAAACAATTGTTCTGTCTGCAATGTCTGTGATAGCTGCATTCACAGCAGTTACCTATACATCTTGTAATAATGATAAATGCAAGGCTATTGTATGTGCCCATGATGGCGTATGTAAGGATGGCGCATGTATCTGTAAAGCAGGATATGAAGGCACTCAATGCGAGATAGTTACAAAGGATAAGTACAAAGGTGTATGGAATGTATTTGAAAAAGGTACATATACAGATGCCAACCAGTACCAGGTAAGTATAGATTACGGTCCTGATGCTACACGTATGGTTATCAATGGCTTCTACGATGCTGTGAACGGTCAGGTGACAATGAATATAGAAGGTGATAATATTACTATCCCTCAGCAAAAGGTAGATGACCGCTGGGTGATACAAGGTACAGGTACACTGAAGTATGATGCATTTTATGCTAACCACGGTACCTTAACTGTGCGCTATACCATTATGGATACGCAGGATGCCAACAGGGTAAATGATTTTGGTGTTAACAGCGGTAAACCATCTGTTTGGTCTCGCTAATAACTTCACTTACATAATTTTTGATATCCCCTGGCTAACCCGGGGGATTTTTTTATGCACATACTTTATGAACAAGCACCAGGTCGGCTAGTGCAATGGCTGTTGCTGCCTCGGCAACCACAGGTACGCGCAGTGCGATACAAAGGTCATGTCTGCCCTTTACGGTAAAAGATTCAACTGATTGTGTTTTTTCATTCCAGGTCTGTTGCTCGCGGGGTGTGCTGCTGGCAGGTTTTACAGCTATCCTAAAATATAATTCATTGCCATTGGTAATGCCGCCGTTGATACCGCCTGCATGATTAGTTCGCGTATTACCTGCAGCATCTATAATAGCATCATTATTTACACTGCCCGTCATCTTTGCGGCTTCAAAGCCACTGCCAAAGTCTATGCCTTTAATAGCGGGTATGGAAAAAATAGCATGACTGATAACCGATTCTACAGAATCGAAGAACGGTTCGCCAAGACCTAATGGCAAGCCTGATACTTTACAGGTAACTATACCGCCAATACTATCCTGGTTGGCAATGGCTTCTTGTATAGCTGCTTCTATATCCGTATTTCCTCCTGCCTCTGTGAGCGAGGCTGATACATGTATGGCACCTAATATTTTTTTAGCTATAATGCCGGCAGCTACTAATGGTAAGGTAAGCCTGCCAGATGAATGGCCACCACCACGATAGTCGTTAAAGCCGCCAAATTTTTTGTTCAATACAAAATCAGCATGGCCCGGGCGTGGTGTATCTTTTATGGCGTCATAATCTTTTGATTGTACATTCTTATTCTCGAACAAAATGGTAAGCGGCGCGCCCGTAGTTTTACCATTAAATATACCTGTAGCCAATATAGGTTCGTCTTCTTCTTTGCGGGGTGTGGTGCCTGCTGCACCAGCTTTCCGGCGCTCCAGGTCTGCATAAAAGTCTTCTTTAGTCAGGCTGATACCTGCGGGGCAGCCATCAATAGTAACACCAATAATGGGGCCATGTGATTCACCGAAAATACTTACCCTGAAAATGCGTCCGAAACTATTCATCCTTTAAAATACATTTAGCACCAAGAGAAGACAAATGTGAGAAAAAATCGGGATAAGATTTGGATACAGCTTCTGCGCCGTTAATTGTTACACCACCATCTGCATATAACGCAGCTATAGCAGCAGCCATTACAATGCGGTGGTCGTTAAATGCATCTATGGTACAGCTGTTAAATGTATCTCTGCCTGTAACGGATAAGCTATCATCTATTATTTGGTGCTGCACACCTAATTGCTGTAGCATGGCTGTTGTGCTTTTTATACGGTTGCTTTCCTTATGTATTAAACGGTGTACGCCTTTTATGGTGCTGGTGCCTTCTCGTGTGCCTGCAAATATGGCAAGTATAGGAATTAGGTCCGGGCAGTCAGTAGCATCAAAAGCAAATGCGCTTTTGTTTTGTAACAAAGGAAGGATAGCCTTATCTGCCTGTGCTGAATTATGGTTAAGATGCGATACTGTTACTCCTCCGCATATAGCATCAGCAACCAACCAGTTGGCTGCAGCACTCCAGTCTGTTTCAATAGTTATATCTACTGTTGTCTTTTGTTTTTTTATCCCTGCTACTTTAAATATTTTATATGCTTCATGCCATGTGTCAACGCCAAATTGCTGCAGTACATCTATCGTGATATCTGTGTACGGTTTGCTGCTGAGGTTGTCAGCTGTTATGACTATTGATTCTGTTGCAGTAAAGCCGTAAGCCATTAGCAAGCCGCTTAAATATTGTGAGCTTAATGAACCATCAATAGTGATATTGGCAGGCTGCAATGGCCCTTTTACAGTAAGAGGCAAGTGATGATTGTTAGATGAAATATGGACACCCAGCATAGGCAGTATATCATCAAAGAAAAGCATGGGGCGTTTTAATAAGCTACCATGCCCCGTAATGGTTATTGCTTTATCATGGAGTGATGCTAGAGCAATAAAAAGCCTGGCTGATAATCCACTTTCACCACAGTTTATTGTATCGGTTATAGGGCGTATGCCATTAGATAGTATCTCGATATGGTTGCCTTTATCATTTACAGTTGCACCCAATTGCTCAATGATACGCAATGCAGCTTTATCGTCATCTGATACTCCAGGATTATGTATAATGGTCTTGCCATGATGCAATAATGCCGCAGCACAAACACGTTGCATAATGCTTTTTGAAGGTGGTGGGGTCACCGTTCCTTTTATAAAGCCCGGGCTAATGATTGCCTGCATGAACGAAGTTGTCTATTGCATTGCGAATGATATCAAAAGAAATGGTTTTGATACTTGCCTCTCCGATGTTTTTGAGTACTATATAATCAATAGCATCATCATTACGTTTTTTGTCCATTATCAATATGTCCATCAGCTTATCGGTATGTAACGATAGAGAAGATGGTAATTTATACTGTACTAAAAGCGTTGATAGCTTATCATACACTGCTGTATCAATCCCGTTAATGCTTTCAGAGACCCTGCACGCTATCAGCATACCTAAGGCCACTGCCTGCCCGTGAGAGAGGCTGTATAGCGTTTCTATAGCGTGCCCGGCGGTATGTCCAAAATTCAGCAGTTTACGAATGCCACGCTCATGCTCATCTTCTTGCACTGATTTGTTTTTCCATCCGGCACATTGGTGTATCAGTGCGTCTAAAGCTTTGTCGTTATTGCGGTAATATTCCAGGCTGTTTTTTTGCAGCGTTTCAAATAGAGATGCATCAAAAATGCAGGCGTATTTAATGATCTCTGCAAAGCCATTGCTCCATTCAAGCGTAGGCAATGTTTCTAAAAAAGAAGTATCGTATAATATAAACTCAGGCTGGTGTATAGTACCTAACAGGTTTTTACCGCCTATAGCGGCATCTACCATGCCTAACAATGTAGTAGGTACAAACCCAAACCCGGTGCCACGCATATATACAGAAGCCATTAAGCCTGTTATATCTGTAACCATACCACCACCCACACCTATCAGTAATGATTTGCGGTGTGCCTGCATTTCTAACAGCTGCTCGGTAATAATATTGAGTGTCTTCAGCTTTTTATGTTCTTCGCCGGCAGGTATCACTATGGTTCTGTAACTGGTTACTAGGTCAGGATATAGCCCTGCAATTGTGCTGTCGGTGATGAGGATGCACTGCTCCTTCGGTGCAATGTTTTCGATATCTGCCAGGCGGCTTTTGAAATAATACTGCACCGTCCCCGTACTGAATGTTATATTTTCCGGCATCTGCCTCAAATTTATAGTTATCAACTTAAATAATAAGCATCAATGCAATATCTATGAGGCAGATAAGTACACTAAACTGCTTATTCGTACCTTTGCCGCTCATATGAGCAGGAATGGTAAAGTATTAGTGGCGATGAGTGGCGGTATAGACAGTACCGTTACAGCTTTAATGCTTCATAACCAGGGTTATGAGGTAGTAGGTATTACCATGAAGACATGGGATTACGCAACATCGGGTGGTGGCAAAAAGGAAACTGGCTGCTGCAACCTCGATTCGTTCAATGATGCCCGACAGGCAGCTGTAGACCATGGTTTCCCGCATTATGTACTGGATATCCGCGAAGAGTTCGGAGATTTCGTCATCAATAATTTTGTTGAAGAATATATGGCAGGCCGTACGCCAAATCCCTGCGTACTGTGCAATACACATATCAAATGGTCGGCCTTGTTAAAGCGTGCAGATGCGCTGGGCTGTGATTTTATAGCCACCGGGCACTATGTAAAGGTGCGTGAAGAGAACAGCCGCTTTGTAATGTCTAAAGCACGCGACCTTACCAAAGACCAGAGTTATGTGCTTTGGGGATTAGGACAAGATTGCCTGAGCCGCAGCATATATCCTTTAGGAGATATGCTGAAGACCGAAGTGCGCCAGCTGGCGCTGGATATGGGCTATCCGGAGCTATCAAAGAAAGCAGAAAGCTACGAGATATGTTTTGTGCCTGATAACGACTACCGTAACTTCCTGAAACGCCAGAATCCTGCTTTGGAAGCAGAAGTAGAGGGTGGAGATTTTATTTTGGCAGATGGTAAAGTAGTAGGTAAGCACAGGGGATATCCCTTTTACACCATCGGGCAGCGCCGCGGGCTGGATATAGCTATGGGCAAGCCCGTTTTTGTAACTAAAATAATACCTGAAACCAATACAGTAGTGCTGGGCGAGGTACATGAACTGCAGCAAAGTGAAATGATAGTGAGCGGCCTGAATATGATAAAATACCCTGCAATATGGGATGGCATGGAAGCTACTACCAAGATACGTTATAAGGATGCAGGCAGCGAAAGCACATTATACCTTGCAGATGATAATACCATAAGGGTAAAATTTGACCATATGGTTAACAGTATTGCACCGGGGCAATCGGCAGTGTTTTATGAAGGCGATGATGTGGTAGCTGGTGGTATCATCAGAAAGGGATTGAATTGATAGTTTGATAAATGATATATGAAGCCGCCTGTTATTTGCAGGCGGCTTTGCTTTTTAACATTGAAAATAGCCGTTGCCGACTATCTTTGTGCCCGAATAGAAAAATCCTTACTTATGAGTTTTATATCCAACATTATTGCCCGCCAGGTATTAGATAGCCGCGGCAACCCAACTGTAGAAGCAGATGTATACACCAGTGATGGCTTTATGGGCCGTGCCGCAGTGCCTTCAGGTGCCAGCACAGGTAAGCACGAAGCCGTGGAACTACGTGATAACAACAAAAAGCTATACTTAGGTAAGGGCGTGATGAAGGCTGTAGGTAATGTAAACGATAAAATTGCCGAAGAATTATTTGGATGGGATATAACTGATCAGCGTGGTATAGACATGGCCATGATAGATATTGATGGCACACCTAACAAATCAAAATTAGGTGCTAATGCTATACTCGCAGTAAGTATGGCATGCGCTAAAGCTGCTGCACAGGCTACAGGTTTAAGCCTGTACCGTTATGTAGGTGGTGCTAATGCAAAAACATTGCCTGTGCCTATGATGAACATTCTGAACGGTGGCGCACATGCTGATAATAAAATAGATTTCCAGGAATTTATGGTGATGCCGATTGGTGCGCCAACATTCAGCGAAGGCCTGCGTTGGGGTGTGGAGATATTCCATACACTGAAAGGCGTGCTGAAAGAAAAAGGTTATAGCACCAACGTAGGTGATGAAGGTGGTTTTGCTCCTGATATTCAAAGCAACGAAGAAGCTATTGAAACCGTTTTAAAGGCGATAGAAAAAGCAGGTTACAAACCGGGTGAGCAAGTAGCGATTGCTATGGATGCTGCTATCAGCGAACTGTATGACGAGAAGAGTAAAAAATACATCTTCCATAAAAGCAGCGGTGCTAAAATGACCAGCGAACAGGTAGTAGAATACTGGGCTAAATGGTGTAAGAAATACCCTATAGTAAGTATAGAGGATGGTATGGCGGAAGATGACTGGAAAGGATGGAAAATGCTTTCTGATACATTGGGTAATAAAGTGCAGCTGGTAGGTGACGACCTCTTTGTAACTAATGTAGACCGTATAGAAAAAGGTATTAAGGAAGGTGTAGCTAACAGCTTGCTGGTAAAAGTAAACCAGATAGGTACGCTTACAGAAACGATAGAAGCGGTTACTATGGCGCAGCACGCACGTTACAATACGGTAATGAGCCACCGCAGCGGCGAAACAGAAGATGCAACTATTGCAGACCTTGCAGTAGCATTGAATTGCGGCCAGATAAAAACAGGCTCTGCATCACGTAGTGACCGTATGGCTAAGTACAACCAGTTATTGCGTATAGAAGAAGAGTTGGGCTCAGTAGCTTATTATCCTTCTAAAGCCATTAGGTTTGGTAAATAGTAAATTGTTTCATTAGCTTATTTGAGTTAATTTAGTTTTCATAAAAAACAGGCGATGAAAAGAGTATTCAGCATTCTTACCAATAAGTTTCTGCTAACAGCAGTAGCGTTTGCAGCATGGATGTTTTTCTTTGACCAGAATGATATCTTTACCATGAAGCAGCGCAGGAAGGAATTGCAGGGTACAAAAGACAATATAGCTTACCTGAACAGTGAGATAAGTCGTATGGAAAAAGAGCAGGATGAAATGACAGGTAATCCTCAAAAGCTGGAACAATATGCCCGCGAAAATTATCACCTGAAGCGGGACAATGAAGATGTTTACATCATTGAGAAATAAAAATAAAGGCTGTGAATTTCACAGCCTTTATTTTTGATATTGTTAAGCAGACTTCCTGCGTTGTAGTTCTTTATTGATAAGTGAAAGCTCCCTGCCCGTTTGGCCTGCAACTGATGTATTTTCCTGTGCACGCCTCATTAAGTAAGGTATCACATCTTTTACCGGCCCGTAAGGCAAATACTTGGCTACATTATAACCCGCATTTGCCAGGTTGAAAGATATATTATCGCTCATACCGTATAGCTGTGAAAAATACACACGTTCTGTATTGTGGGGTATCTTATGGTCTTCCATGTACTTGGCAGCTATCATACAACTGTTCTCGTTATGTGTGCCAATGAATAAAGCGAGCTTATCTAAGTGCTGCATACAAAAGAGCACGGCTGCGTCATAGTCTTTGTCAGTGCTGGCTTTATCAGGCTGAATGGGTGAAGTGTAACCCATTTCCGCAGCGCGCCTGCGTTCTTTTTCCATGTAGGCACCTCTTACCAGTTTAGCACCTAATATATACCCCTTAGCAACTGATGTGTCAAAAGATTGTTTTAGGTATGCGAGAGTAGGGTGGCAATACATCTGGAAAGTATTGAAAACAATAGCTTTTTGCTTATTGTACTGCTCCATCATCGCGTCTGTCAACTGGTTTACGCCTTCCTGTATCCAGGTTTCCTCTGCATCTACCAATACCATTACATTATTATCAAATGCAGCTTTGCATACGGTATTTATGCGGTTATAAACCCTTTGCCACTCTGCTTTTTCATCTTCTGCAAGCTGTGAACCTGTATGTACCTTCTCTAATAATGAAAAGCGTCCGAAGCCTGTCACCTTCAGACTGATAAATGGTATGTTTTTTTGAGACGCAGCATATTTTATAGCTTTTACAAACTCCGGCACAGCCTTATCAAATTCTGCTTCACCTTCTTTACCCTCAACACCATAGTCCATTATTACACCTACATGATAGGGTGTAAGCATCGTAGCTGTCTTAGAAGCCTCTTCCATCGTTTCTCCACCGCAAAACTGGTTGAAAATAGTGGATTTGATGATCCCCTTAATGGGTAAACCCCATGCCATGGCCCATTTGGTAAGTCCCATGCCAATACTGGTAAGGGTAGGTGAGCTCATGGACGAAAAAAGAAATTGAGCCTTTTTCAGTTCTTTGGTAGTTCTGTAGCTAAAGGCTATCTCTGTATTATCAAATTCAGGAATCATATTTATAATTAGGCTGCAAAAATAGACGGCAATTACCATACAAGGAAATTTTGCCTGTATATGTCATATGAATGTACTAAAACAAGGCTTTTCGTACTTTTTATGTTTTTTGGCAAATTTTTTGAGCGGTTTTAATTAAGATTTAATTATTTTTACAACTCTTATTAAAAAAAACATTGTGATGAAAAAATTACTTTTATTACTTGCTGCAGGCGTTATAGCTGGTGGGGTTAATGCTCAGGAAGCAAAAAATCTGTCATTGGTACGTATTAGTGCGCAACCAACTACTATCCAGGATGCACGCATTCAGGAATCTTTTAAGCAAATAGACGCTTATAAAGCTGCAAGGAATGCAGCGAATGTTACATCTGCCAACAAAACAACTGCTACCAATCAGCGTGTATATAACTGGTCAGATTATTTGAAAAATATTAGGACAATGACCTCTTCAAGCCCTTATATGTGGTTTGATGGAAAAGGTATGGGTATATATAGCGCTGCTACCGGTGGTGGATATGTAGTAGATACTATTAGCCTGGTTTCTTATGGTATGGTTATTGCCCCTTGGTACAAAGAGTGGAATGACGTAGGTGTACCGGGTTACACTGGTCAGATGGTGTTGAATCAACAAAATACCTATACAGTAGATTCAATAGTGACTTACGGTTTTTATGGACGTAACGCGTCTAAAACAGGTATAGTAGATACTATGATATTTGCATTAGCGTATGGTCCTGGTGGAGCTAACAGTAGCGTTGAGACTGTTTATTATCCTACACTTAATAATGGCGATACATTACGTTGCTTAGAGTTAGCATATGATACAGTAAATCATAGAGCTGATACTGTAGGTACGGGTGCAGCGATTACTGTTATTAAATTACCACTTACAGTTGCAGATTCATCAAAAAATCGTTTAGCGGTTTATTTTGGAAAATCAATACCTGCAAACAACTTTGTTGGTGTTTCTATTACATTTAAAACTGGCGATCCTGCATACGTTCCTTATACAGATACAGTATTTGCCGGACCAACTACACCAAACAGGCCATTTAAATTCGGTATGTGGCGTCCAGCTATGTATGAAGAGAATGCTGGTCAGTCTCCTACTTATATAAAAGGTAATCAGAACACAGCTCAAATTAAAGGTTTACCTGATAACAGCAGTTATGTAAGGGATTATATACCTACTTGGGCATATGTTGCTGCCTTTACTTTAGAGTGGTCTGATATTGATTTCGTATTGTCTTCTTCTAATCCATTCTCTACAGTAGGTGTTGGTAATGTTAGCAATAATATTTCTGGTGTTAATATCTATCCTAACCCAGCAACTTCAGAAGTTAATATCAAATTCACTTTGAATAACGCTTCTAATACTAACGTTACAATTAAGAATACAGTTGGCCAGGTTATCGCTACTCAAAATATGGGTAACGTAGCTAATGGTATGGCTACATTCTCTACTGCTAATCTTTCTGCTGGTGTATATTTCTGCACTGTAGAATCTAATGGTCAGCACGTAACAAGTCGCTTTGTTGTAGCTCATTAATAAGAGTTAATAATAATATGTAAAAAGGGTAACGTTTTGTTACCCTTTTTATTTTTTATCAAAACAATAGTTTATTATTGCACACGTCCGAAAAACCTTATCGGAAATGATATTGTCTGTTTAAAGCGAAAAAGAATAATAGAGAATGGCGAAAAACCTGCTGATAGTAGAGTCTCCGGCAAAAGCAAAAACGATAGAGAAAATACTGGGTAGCGATTTCGAAGTGAAATCGTGTTACGGGCATATACGTGACCTTGAAAAGGAAGCAATGGGCATTGACGTGAATCATGGTTTTGCTCCCAAATACATAGTATCAGAAGACAAACAGAAAGTTGTAAAAGAATTAAAAGCCCTTGCTAAAAAGTCAGAAGATGTATGGCTGGCAACGGATGAGGACCGTGAAGGAGAAGCCATATCATGGCATCTGTGTGAGGTGTTGAACCTGGATCCTGCAACTACAAAACGTATTGTATTTCACGAAATTACCAAACCTGCCATACTTAAAGCAGTAGAAAAACCACGTACAGTGGATATGAACCTGGTGAATGCCCAGCAGGCACGCAGGATACTGGACAGGATAGTAGGTTTTGAAATATCGCCTATATTATGGCGTAAAATGAGTATGCGTAATAACCTGTCTGCAGGACGTGTACAATCAGTATCAGTAAAACTAATCGTAGAACGCGAACGTGAGATAACGAAATTTAAAGCTGAAAGCAGCTTTAAAGTGGAAGCGTTTTTCGCAGCATCAGATATTAATAATAAGAAGGTAACCTTTAAAGCAGAAGGACCGGATAAAATGAAGGGTAGTGCTACTGCCCGCACTTACCTGCAGCGTTGCATTAATGCAAGCTATAGCGTAAGTGATATACAAGTGAAACCGGGTAAAAAATCTCCCGCTGCTCCATTTACCACATCTACATTGCAACAGGAAGCCAGTCGTAAACTGGGCTATTCCGTTTCAAAAACAATGTTGCTGGCGCAAAAATTATATGAGAACGGGCATATCACCTATATGCGTACCGACTCTGTAAGTCTGTCAGAAACTGCAAACGAAAATATAAGGAAAGCGGTGCTGGACCAATACGGTGATAAATACTACCAGCAACGTAAGTTTCAAAATAAGAACGAATCTGCACAAGAGGCGCACGAAGCTATCAGGCCTACCGAGATGACAACAACATCTGTAGGTGATGCTGATACACAACGCCTTTATGACCTGATATGGAAACGCTCTATGGCCAGCCAGATGGCTGATGCACAACTGGAGCGTACGATTGCTAAGATAGCAGTATCGTCGCAACCAGATCCGCTGACAGCTACCGGTGAGGTAATGAAGTTTGAGGGTTTTTTGAAAGTGTACACAGAAAGCAAAGACGAGGAAGAAGAAGAAAATGTAGAAGGCATGTTACCACCACTAACTGTTGGTCAAAGTCTCGACTTGCAGGAAATGCGTGCTACAGAGCGTTTTACACGTCCTGCTCCAAGCTTTCCAGCACAGTGGGATCCGAAGCTTGGAATTCACGTGACTTGAAGTCGCGGC
>JADMIO010603860.1_pt1 | contig 97074 bp, 107 predicted proteins | sample 8958161 | NCBI WGS metagenome assembly JADMIO01 (sample SAMN16585339, study PRJNA669376) | soil metagenome | isolation source: Crop rotation soil | place: USA: Cullars Rotation, Alabama | collected 2011
CGCGACAACTTGTCCACGTGGAATTCTAAGCTTAGGATCCCAATGTGCTGGAAAGCCATGTATTCTTCATTGTATAAACAAGACTCGGCAGGGTTTTATCATTATTTCTGGCCAAAACTTGTAAACTTAAATTATCAAAATAATGAAGTGCAGCAATGGATGATTGAAGCATGTAAATACTGGATACAAAATTTTGATATAGATGGCTACAGGTTTGATGCCACCTGGGCATTGAATGCAAGAAATCCTTTATTTGGGAAACAATTACAACTTGAACTAAAAAGTATTAAGCCGGATATTTTATTATTGGCAGAAGATAAAGGTGCTAATACAGAAGTTTACGAACAAGGTTATGATGCGGCTTATGATTGGACAAAGGATACGGGCTGGATCTCACATTGGAGCTGGCAATATCATTACGACCCAAAAGCAAATCCTACGATATTTAATTCTGCGGATGAAGATAAAAGAGGAAGCCTGCTTCGGACTTCATTATTTGAGAATGGTGATTCGAGACACCTGCGTTTACGTTTTATTGAGAATAATGATGAGCCCCGTTTTATAAAAGATCATGGATCAGACAGAACTAAAATGGTTGCTGCGCTGGTATTTGCATTGCCAGGCATTCCATTAATATATAACGGGCAGGAAATCGAGTTTAGTGATAAAGTCTATTCATCAAAACCAATTTTTAAGACTGAAGAAAATATTCAATCGCAGGATCAATACAACCTTTTTTCATTCTATACATTGCTTGCACAGGCAAGATTAAAGCATACAAGTTTATATTCTTCAAATATTCAAAACCTCCCGGTTAATATCGAAACTTCAGTTGTTGCTTTACACAGGTGGAAAAAAAATGAGCACTTTGTTATAATAATAAATATGAGTGACGATCCTCAACACGTGAATGTTGATGTTAGTGTTATAAACAAAAATGAAAGTGCAGTCAATTTTACTGATGTTCTAACCGACCAGGCTTTTTCAGCAACATCCGGAAATCTTAAGGTCAACATGCAACCATATAGCACAAGATGGCTGTTGATGAAAAGCGTTAAGTGACTTTTAATAGAAAAATTTGCTTGTGTTGCAGTTGGTAAAATTTTGATCGCAATACGATCAATGCCTCTCACCAGCCCTTACTTTAAACACGTGCAACACATGCGGAAACAGAGCATCCATTGTTTCTTCAACGCCACTAACAGATCCCGGAAATGTAAGCACTAAAGTATCTTTTATAAATCCAGCAACACCGCGGGAAAGCATTGCAAAAGGCATTCTTTGCTGACCATAATTGCGTGCAGTTTCTGTAATGCCCAATATTTCTTTTTCAAGTAATGGCTTAATTGCCTCTGGCGTGTTATCTCTTTTTGATAAACCTGTGCCGCCTGTAAAAATTACCAAATCAAAATATTCTTCTACATATTTTTTTAATACTGATTGAATTGTATCCACCTCATCAGCAACAATTGTATAATCCTTTGTTTCTATATTTAATTGCTGTAAACGTTCCATAATTTTTTTCCCTGATGTATCTTGCTTCTCTCCTTTTGAAACCGTGTCAGAACAAACAACTACAGCACATTTCAAATAGGAAACATCAAATTTTAAATCTGTTTTACCACCACTTTTACTTAAAAGTTTTATCGTTGAAATTTCAATTGCCTTATCAATTGGCTTCAACATATCATACATAACCAATGCAACAACTGACGCTCCATGCATAGCTTCTACTTCAACACCGGTTTTATAAATCGTATGCACTTCAACATTTATAAAAATTTGTAACCCATCAATTGTATAAGTGATTGCGGAAAACTCAACAGGCAGCGGATGGCAATCAGGAATTACATCACTTGTTTTCTTTATGGCCAATAAACCTGCAGCTCTTGAAAATTCAAACACATCACCTTTCGGTACCAATTTATTTTTAATAGAATCTATCGTTTCCTGTTTCGACACACTGACAACTGCACTTGCAATTGCTTTGCGTAAACTGTTTTGTTTATGTGTGATGTTGACCATTAATTATTTACCTTCCATGTATAACTTTCATCCTCAAAAATTTCTTTTCCCCAAACCGGCAATTCATTTTTTATTCGCTCAACCACTTCATTACATGCATCAATTGCAGCACGCCTGTGCGCAGATGAAGTAAAAACAAACAAACTTATTTCGCCCGCTTTCACCACGCCTAAACTGTGATAAACGTGCATGCATGTAAGCGTATATTTATTAAAAATAGCTTCCCTGATTTCATGCATTTTTTCAAGCGCCATTGCCTCATAAGTTGTGTATTCAATTGCAGCAACAACCTTTTCATCAATTATATCAGCGCGAACCTGTCCGAGAAAAATACTGTGTGCACCAATGTTCGTTTTAGTGCTATGCTTTTGAATCTGCTGAGCAATAAACGATGCCCCGATCGCTCCTTCAACAAAAATATTTTTTAATTTTTTTTCAGTCATGAATTGCTTGTTGAACCACATGTTTATGTTTCCATTCAGTTATGCCACCTTTCAAACTGTATACTTTTTTATCATCGAAAAGGGAATGCAACATTTTCGCAGCCTGTAAACTTCTTATACCGGTTTGACAAAATAGAACAATGTCATTCTTTTCAATCAGTTCCTGATAATTTTTCAATTCACTTAAAGGAATTTGTATATGACTGAATTCATCAACGACAGGTTGTTCATCTTTTTCACGCACATCAATAATAATCGCTTTATGATTTTCAATTAAATTATCAAATTCCTTTACATCAATTTCAAATTTATTATTTGTTTGTGGTGAACAAAGCCATTCGTAATCCATTTTCAAAAATGCTGCTTCATCTTTTGGAGTGAATGTTTGTGCCGCTTGGTTCAACGACAAATTAAATTCATACGAAGTATTATCGAGTGCATTATACGTAAGCATTTTATTTGCCAGCGGTTTGCCAACTCCGGTTATCAATTTAATCGTTTCATTTGCCATCATAGTACCGATTATTCCCGGCAAAACGCCTATTACACCAGCTTCTGCGCAGTTCAACACTTCATCATCGTGTGGCGGGTTTGGAAATAAATCACGATAATTTAAAGCTCGTGCATTCGCTTCAATTTGTATGTTAAACACAGCAACCTGCCCTTCAAATTTTGATATTGCACCATACACCAACGGCTTTTTTAATAATATACATGCATCATTGATCATGTACCGTGTAGAAAAATTATCAGTACCATCAACAACAACATCATATTGATCAATTACTTCTAAAGCATTTTTATTGGTTAATCTTTTATTGTAACCAACGATATTTATTTCATCATTTAAGGCCTTCAGTTTATCAGCAGCAACATTAGCTTTTGGTAAACCTATATTATGCATACTATACAAAACCTGACGGTGCAAATTGGTAAGAGAAACAACATCATCATCAACAATACCAATAGTACCAATACCTGCAGCAACCAAATATTGTAAGGCAGGGCAGCCCAAGCCGCCAGCGCCGACAACTAAAACTTTTGCCTGCAGCATTTTTTGCTGCGCCGCCATACCAAATTCTTTTAAAATAATTTGGCGCTGGTATCTTTCATATTGTTTGCTGTTATTCATTATCCTCCTGAAAATGGTGGTAATAAAGCAATTTCTGCTTCTTGCTGAAAAACTGTAGTTGAATCAATAATATTTCTGTTTACTGCAATTCTGAATTTGGTATTTATCAAAGCAGGATAGCTGGATTGCAACCATTTAATAAGTTGATCTGTATCGTTGATGTTATCAGCCTGTATCGAATTACTTCCAATAATATCAACAAGTTGTCCGAATAATTTTATTGTTACATTCATTTAAAATCAATTTGGCAACACATGTACTTCAACCTCTTCATCTGCCTTGTATTCCGTTCTCTCTTCGTCCAAACGAATCAAACAGTTTGCTTTTGCGTAAGAACTCAAACGATAGCTTTCCTGCGCATCCAACGCCATTACTTTATCATCTTCCAAAATCCCTTTTAAAAAAAAAGTAAGTCCTGCAATTTTTTTATAGTCATTATTCAATGCTGCATGCTTCACTTTAATAAAACTATTTCTTTTCGTCATTATGGATAAAGCTTCTGCAACATATTCATAAAAGCATGTCAAAACTGAAGATGGATTGCCGGGCAAACCAAACACAATTTTATTTTCTTTTTTTCCAAAATATAAAGGCTTGCCAGGCCGTTGTTTTATTTTATGAAATAGTTGGTGAACACCACAATTTGTTGCGGCTTGTAACACAAAATCATAATCGCCCACACTTATTCCCCCGCATAACAAAACAACATCGCTTTTATCTAAGGCATTATTTAATATTGATGTTAGCTTTTCCAAATTATCTTCAGCATAAAAAATTTTTACTTCGTTGAAATGCAATTGCTGTAATGCAGCTTTCAACATAAATGAATTCGCTTCATACACTTCACCGTGTTGCAAAGGTTTTCCCGGCTGCTGCAGTTCATTGCCCGTAATAATAATATTGATCAATGGTTTTTTATGAACACAAACTTCGGTAATGCCGAGTGCAGTTAAAAAACCAATTGCGCCTGCAGTTAAATATTCGCCTTCTTTTAAAGCCAGATCGTGTTGCTTAATATCTCTTCCTTTCGAACGAAAATTTAAACCTTGCTGCAGCAACGCATCGTTAATTATAAGTGTACCATTTTCAATCTCAACTTTTTCCTGCATCACAACTGTATCTGCATTTTCGGGAACAGGAGCGCCTGTAAATATTCGCATAGCGTGTTTGGGAGATAACGATTTGCTTTCATGATCACCGGCAGCAACCTCACCGTTTAATATTAATTTTTCATGCGCATCTTTAAATGCAATGGCATAACCATCAACGTTTGATTGATTAAAAGGCGGAAAATCAATCTTTGAATAAACGTTTTCTGCCAACACATAACCAACAGCATCAGCAAGTGCAATTTGCATTGAAGGCAGAACTTCAATATTATCTCTGATTATTTTTTTTGCTTCATCAACTGAAATCATTATCCGCCTATTGTTATCATGCTCCTGTTTTCAATACTGTTTGCATCAACTGAATCAACATCAGCAATAAATTGTCCGCCTAATTCCTTTGCTTTCATCATTATGTTTTCATGAATAAGTTTTGCAACATCTTCATGGTTTCTCAAGGCACTTAACAAATCTGTTTCGCTATTTGAAAACAAACAATTCTTCATCTTGCCATCTGCTGTTAAGCGCATGCGATTACAACCGCCGCAAAATGGTGAACTCATTGTGCTGATGACCGCAAACGAGCCTATATGGCCGGGAATCATGTAGTGCTTCGCAGTATCGTTCTTATCATTTTGCAAAGGAAGAAAGGAATATTCTTTATTGATAGCTGATAAAATTTCATGCAATGAAACAACCTTATTGCTTGTCCACCGATTGCCACTAAAAGGCATAAATTCAATAAAGCGAATTTCAATTTGGTTGTGCATTGTCCAGGCAATAAAATCATTTATTTCATCATCATTAAACCCTTTCATTACCACCATATTTATCTTAATGTTGAAATTATGGTGTAACAACAATTCAATGTTACTGCGCACAAGATGAAACAGATCGCGACGTGTAACCAACAAAAATTTTTCAGGTTGCAACGTATCTAAACTGATATTTACAGACCTGATTTTTGCTTCCTTTAATATATCTACAAAATCATGCAGACGCGTTGCATTTGTAGTAAGCGTTAATTGCACAGGCAGCTTTGATAAATTCAAAATAATCTTTGCGGCATCTTTACGTACCAACGGCTCACCACCAGTTAATCTTATTTTAGTTACACCTTCATCAACAAAAATTTTTGCCAGTGTTTCAATTTCATCTGCCTGCATTAATCGTGAAGCTGGCGTAAAATCATAGTCTTCTTCAGGCATACAATAAAAGCAACGCAGGTTGCAATTATCAGTAAGCGATATACGTAAATAATTATGTACTCTATCGAATTTATCCTTTATCATTCACTCACAATTTAGGCAGAGAAATACAATACTTGTTTTTTATCATTCAATATTCATAAAAATAAATATTAAAAGCGTTGATAAAAAACAGGAACTGCTTACCTGGTTTTCTTTAACTAAATGTTCGCGTAAATTCCAACCACATTAATTTTATCAAAAATAATTTAAATGGAAATTTTAGGTATCGGCTCACGTATTGTGCATCCTTCATTTGGAAAAGGCGTTGTTATACGGTTAAACAAAAGAAATTATGATGTTTGTTTTATTGACATTGGAATAAAACCTGTAGCAAAAGATTTTGAAGTAGAAGTTATAGAAAGAATGGAACCTGAATACAACGTTAGTTTTAGTGAAGCAGAAGATGCGCTTATAAAAATTTTACGAACATGGAGTGATATAACAGAGCTCGTTCCGCTTGGTGAGAAATGGAAAAACGGTATAATGATTCTTAAGCCGGGTGATGCTGCACTGAAAGAAAAAGAAGTACCTATTGAAGTGTTTTTTCATAAGATAGTTATGCTACGTGACAGGCTTCGCGTGATGGAACAACGTATAAATGCGCATAAGCTACTTAGCGATGAAGACAAAATTGATCTTCAGCAATACATTACGCGCATTTATGGAAGCCTTACAACTTTCAATATATTATTTAAACACCAGTTTGACCAATTTACAGGAGAAAAAAGCTGATAAGATCAGTAGTCATCATCAACCTGCCTGATGCCCTTTATGGATTGCAGTTTATAACCGGAAGGCGTATCAACTGCTTCAATGCCTTCTATTACAAAATGTGATTTTTTGCTTGCAAACCATAGATCGCCATTTAAATATTTCCATGAAAATTTTTCAGGATAGATGGTGTCAAAATCAAATTTTTCAAACACTGCAGTATGCCAATATATACCCAGGCTGTCTGTTTGTTTCAAATAAAAATGAAACTCATTTTTATATGTGGTGGTCGCTTCCCTGTCGTGCCGGGCAAGCATTTCATCTACCTGCTGTTGCGGCAATTCAATAATTTTCGCATCAACCATTAATCTGGTTAGTTCTCTGTATTCTGCATTTGTGGGAAATAATGATACCCAAAGCGAGTCGCTTCTTTTTTTAAAGGCTTCAAAAATTTTATACCCCATATTTTGCTCTTTTGAAGAAGCAGTTGTTTTATTTTGTCCATTTGTTTTGTTTGTTACTGCTGCAATAAGCATAATCACGATTACAGTAATGTATTTTGTTTTCATTTACTTACTATAAATATCTTAATAAGGACGCTGCCTTAATTTAAACACCACGCAATGATTAAAAATACTGAAACTATATCTGCTTGTGGTAATGTTTATGTAAGTAACTAAATAAAATAATTTTTAAGTTTGGGCATGAAAAAATTGTTTGTGATATTATTAGCTTTCTCCGGATGCACAGATCCAAAAGCAAAAATTGTTGAAAGACAAAAGGAAATAGTTATTGAAAAAAAACTTATTGATGAGAAATTAAATGCGACCAAAGACAGTTCTATGCCTTCACCCGCACAATTAAAAGAATGGGATTCTTTGTTTGCTGCAGCAAATGCGTTGGACAGTGAATATAATTCCTTGCAAAAAGAATTAATAAAGCTGAAATAATAAAAACTTTTTACTAATTAATATCTGTATTTGCAGGATTAAACTACTCGTTATCACCTAAACTGTACTCATTGTTCTCTTCATCTTCTTCACCAATTTCTTCGTTCGCATCATCATCTTCCTCACCCGGCACATCAATATCTTTACCGGAAACACCTGCGCCTTCATTTAGCTTTTCGCCGTCAAAATCAGTATCGTCTAATTCTGAACGATATAAATTTTCATTATCAGTTGAATCCATATTTTCTGTACGTTCAAGCGCCTCCAATTCATCCGGCCGCACGTCAGAATCTTCGCTTACTGAATCATCAGTTATAGCCACATCATCCGCATCGTCTGTTAACTGCTCATCTTCTTCATCTAACCTTGCTTCCAGTTTACCGTTATCATCATTCACATCCAGGTCATCTTCATTAATAACCTGCGCAGGCCCAATTCTTTCATTGGTAACATCTTCTTCAGGTACATCATTATCCCAAATGCCAACACCTTCCTCATCGTCTGAAGATATTGTAGTATCAGCCATTTCGCGCAGGTTAGGAACGTGAACATTTTCCTGTCCTGGAATATCTTTTACATCGGGCAGATCTATGGTGACATCATCTGGTTGCAATTTTTTTTGATCTTTTTCTGAGTCAGTAATATCTCCATATTTATTATTAGCCATAAAATTTTTTCTATTCAAAAGCGAAAACAATGCCACCTGTTTTTTGAATGATGCATAAACGCTTACCTGTTATGAGAGTAAAAATATCTACATACTTGCAGGTTGTAAGGCTATATAAATTGAGGCAGGCGACCTGTATAAACAATGGCTTGCTGTTTGTTATATAAGCATTGTTTAAAATATTTATTATCTGAAAAAATTATAACCATGAAAAAATTAATGAGTCTTATTTGTATTGGTTGCATTTGTGTTTTTGCAGCCTGTAACAGCAGTTCATCAAACAGCGATAGCGTTGACAGCGCAAAAGATGTTAACGACAGTATGATGAGTGACAGTAATTCTATGATGAATAATGATTCATCAACTACCTCAATGTCTACAGCACCGGTTTCACAAGAAGATGCAGACTGGGCTGTAGATGTGGCAAATGCAGGTATGACTGAAGTTGAGCTGAGCAAGGTTGCCCAGCAAAAAGCCACATCACAACGCGTAAAAGATTTTGCAAACATGATGGTTACTGACCATACAAAAGCAAACGATCAGCTTAAACAAATTGCCGCCGCAAAAAATATTGCGCTGCCTGCTAACCTAAGTGATGATTCTCAAAAAAAGCTAGATAAACTCAATAATAAAAAAGCCGGGAAAGATTTTGATGACGCCTATGTGAATGATATGGTAGAAGGTCATAAAAAAGCAGTTGACAAATTTGAAAAGGGAAGTAACAAACTTCAAGATGCAGACCTTAAGAATTTTGCAACGCAAACACTTCCCGTAATTCAAATGCACAAGGATTCAATTATGGCTATTAATGGTAAACATTAAGTTGTTTCAATCTACGCCTACAATAGAAAAGGGATGCAATCGCATCCCTTTTTATTTACAGTTAGACTTGTTATAATTCTATTTCTTTGCAACACTGAATGGATAAATTTTTTTACATCATTTTTATAAAGCTGTACCCGGTTGTAGCCTGGCTGATATCGCCCTTTAATACAAAGGCGGCGATGTGGTACAACGGCAGAAAAAATATTTTTTCTAAAATTGAAACTACTGTTTCAAAAAACACTAACAAAAAAATATGGATGCACTGCGCATCGCTTGGCGAGTTTGAACAAGGCCGGCCTTTGCTGGAGAAGTTCAGGGAATTATACCCACAGCACACACTTATACTCACTTTCTTTTCTCCTTCGGGTTATGAAGTGCAGAAGGAAACGATATATGCAGATCATGTTTTTTATTTACCTATAGACTCAAGAAAAAACGCAAAGGCATTCCTGGATTTAATAAAGCCTTCCCTGATTGTTTTTGTAAAATATGAATATTGGTATTATTATTTAAAGCAGGCGCATAAAAGAAAAATTCCGCTGTTGCTTGTATCAGGAATCTTTTTACAACATTTTTCTTTCTTCCGGTGGTATGGGAAAATGCGAAGAGAAATGCTACGCTTTTTTACACATTTTTTTGTGCAGACAGAAAACTCAAAACAGTTGCTTAAATCAATAAATATTACCAATGCAAGTGTAACCGGCGATACAAGATTTGACCGTGTATTGCAGGTTGCAAACGAGTCAAGGTCATTTCCTGAAATTGAACATTTCATCAATGGGAAAAAAACAATTGTTGCCGGCAGCACATGGACCGATGATGATGAAGCGCTGGATCATTTTACAAACACACATCCTGAACTAAAATTTATTATAGCGCCGCACGATATTGGAAAGGAACGATTGAAAGAATGCTGCACGTTGTATAAATGTTCAATGTTATATTCCTATTATATTGAATTAAAAAAAAGGAATGAGGTTTTAGGTGAAAACATCAACACATTAATAATTGATAATATCGGGATGCTGAAGTTTTTGTATCGCTATGCTGCTGTTTGTTACGTGGGTGGCGGTTTTGGCAACGATGGAATACATAACATTCTTGAAGCCGCCGCATATTATAAGCCAGTTTTGTTTGGACCTGCACATGAAAATTTTATCGAGGCAATAGAACTGATTGATAAAGGCGCTGCTTTTGATGTGGAGGATGCACTGGAACTGGAAACCCAATTGGAAGAATTATTGTTTGATGAACAACTTTGCAGTGAAGCAGGAAAGATCGCAGGCAATTATGTGAGAAGCCACTCCGGAGCTACCAACAACATTATACAATTTATTCAGGAAAATCGCCTTCTCACCAATTGATCAAATAGGCCAACAACCTCACTGTTCTCACTCCATCCTAATTTCAATTTCAATTCGCGTTTGATCCAAAGCTCAGCTTCTCCATAAATATTAAAACCGTTAATTGTTTTAATACTGCGGTCATACATGGTTTGATCCCCGCGAAAAAGCTCGTTAACAAGCAGGTAACGGTCGTTTACACCAATCGCTTTGCGCAAATCTTTTATCGGAGCATCTGTTAAGTTTTCGGCTACCTCTTTATAAGATGATGGCTTAAGCCTGTCATTCAAACTTTCCGATTGTGTTGCAATGATTTCGTTGATCTCCTGCTGCTTTAACGCGAGTGTTGGCGTTTCCATAATCGGATCAAAGTAATTATAATCCGGCTTTTCCTCAGCATGTGTTTCGGGTATGTAGGCAGGGGCTGGTATAAATTGTTTCTCTTTAACCTCGGCTAAAACTGGCGCTTCCACTTCTTCATAATTTAAATTGAAACGAGACGCAGAAGGAAAGAAAATGGAAACGACAGGTTGCAGGCTCTGCGCTTCTTCATCCGTTTGTTTTTCAAGTTCTGATAAAAGCAACTGTGCTGTTATCCGCAACTGATCAACATTAGATTTATTGCGATATTGTTCCAGTAACCTCTCAATTAATACGCCTGCTTTTTCCATAAGAGTACTAAATTTAAAAAATTAAAATCATTCAGTATAACGTTCGTGTGATAATTTTATTTTAATGTTTATTGAACCACACATTACAGGCGGACGCCGCGGTTGGATCGAAGTTATATGCGGCTCTATGTTCAGCGGCAAAACGGAAGAATTAATACGAAGAATGAAGCGTGCCCGCATCGCCAATCTTAAAACAGAAATATTTAAGCCTGCTATTGATAACCGTTATGACATTGGGAATGTTGTAAGTCATGATGCAAATGCAATTGTTTCGCAACCTGTACAGCATTCACAAAACATTTTATTGCTCGCACAGGATGCGGATGTTATTGGAATTGATGAGGCGCAGTTTTTTGATAATGAAATTGTTGACGTATGTGAAAAACTTGCAGTAGCAGGCATTCGTGTAATTGCTGCTGGTCTTGATATGGATTATCTTGGCAAACCATTCGGACCTGTTCCTGATTTATTGGCCATTGCAGATTATATTACAAAACTGCATGCGATATGTGTGCATTGTGGAAATATTGCGAATATATCTTACCGTAAAACAAAACAGATTTCGCAGGTAGTTTTGGGCGAAACAGATATTTATGAACCACGCTGCCGTAGTTGTTACCTGAAAGGAGAAAATGTTTTTTGATAAAATAAAAAATGTTTACCCAATCATTTTTTTTGATAAACCCTTACCCAGTCAACATACATTTTTGCAGGAAATAAACTATTGTCAACCGTCTGCCCCGGCCAATTGCCACCCACAGCAAGATTTAATAATATAAAAAAAGAATCATGAAATTCATTAGTGCCGTTTGAAAGAATATTTGAAGTATGATATTCCACACTATCAATTGACCATTTGATTGATGCGGTTGTCCATTCAACTGCATATACATGGTATTCAGCAGGCGTTGAACTCACATTACCACCATCCTGCTGATGCCCGTTATTGTCCCAATGTATGGTGCCGTAAATAGTGTTGTCTGTATTAATATGCTCCATAATATCGGTTTCGCCGCAAGCAGGCCATCCGACTGTACCAATGTTTGATCCCAGCATCCAGAACGCCGGCCATAAACCCTGACCAACGGGAATTTTAATCCGCGCTTCAATTCTTCCGTATAAAAATTCTTTCTTCCCTTGCGTTGTCATGCGTGAAGAAGTATAATTATTTCCACCAACTTTTTCCTGCTTAGCGGTTATTACAAGATTGCCGTTTTCAATATCGGCGTTGTCTGCCTGGTAATATTCCTGCTCATTGTTTCCCCATCCGTTGCCGCCTGTTTCAAAGTTCCATGCACCGGTATTAATGGAAGATCCATCAAATTCATCAGACCAAACCAATTGGTATTTAGTTGTATCTGGCGGAGGCGGGGGTGGATTAATTGTGCCACCTGCCTGCGCAGATTTTTTGCAAAAGGTAAACAGGCATATAAAAATGAAGATGAAGAAACGGGTAATTATTCTGTTGAATTTCTGTTTCATATCAAGCTTTAAGCGATAAAGTTAATATATCACTTTGAAGTAAAGTTCTAAACAGTTTATTTTTTGAACCTGCTTCTTCCATGCAGGCTTTATAATTCTTCCCGGTTATCTAACAGATGCAATGAATAATACTAATTTTAGTATAAAAAGCTAACATGCCTGTTACAAACAATGATAGTTTATACAATACCATCAGGAGAGCATTAACACATGCGGCTTTTCTTATTGTACTGCTTTGGTTATTATTTAAGATTGTAAATGTTTTGCTGCTTTTATTGTTTGCCATAATACTGGTGTTGGTTATAAATGCCCCGGTAGCGTGGCTTGAGAAAAAGAATATAAGCAGAGGATGGGCTTGCCTTATCGTGTTCAGCATAATTGCCGTTTGTATAGCATTAATGTTCTGGCTCATCGTACCCAAAATCAGTGTGCAGTTGACCTTACTCATTAATAATTTACCGCTGTATGCAGACCAATTGTCGAAGAATATTTCATCATGGTTCAACAGCAATAATAAAATAAACTCAGAGATACAGGACGAAGGAATAGCGCTGTCAAAACTCATACCTTCACTACCCGATGTGTTGATTCGCGTGGGCAATTATTCGCTTTCCGTTTTAAGCTCGGTGGTTGTGGGCATTATATTTATAAGTCTTGTAGTGTATGCAGTAGTCAATCCGCGACCCTTGTTGCAATTTTATTTTTCACTGTTTGCGCCCGCTAAACGGGAAAAGGCGAAGAACGCTTTGTTCAACACCTCAGCTATGCTGCATGGGTGGATGAAAGCAAACCTTATTGGCGGCAGTATTGATGCGGTGTGCACTACCCTTTTTCTCAGCATCATGAATATTCCCGGCGCATGGGTATGGGGCGCCATAACCTTTATTGCTGTACTTATACCAAAGCTTGGGTTTTTTATCAGGTCTGTTCCGCCCATATTGGTGGCATTATCCATTAGCCCGTTTACTGCGTTATGGGTAACTGTATTTTACCTTGCCATGGATGAGATAATGGGTGATTTTGTGTTGCCCCGCATACGGTCAACAACTATGAAACTGCATCCTGTATCAACATTAGTTGCTTTGCTGCTGATGGGTTCTGCCTTCGGGCTTGTAGGTGTTTTGCTGGCAACGCCGGTAACTGCTATCATAAAAGCTTACCATGAAGCTTTTTTTTCAGCCCGCACATATAAAGACAAGCAAATGAATAACCGCATTAACGCTATCATATATCATTCAGACGAAACCAAAACAGCAACAGAGTAAGTAGTGTAATAAAGCGCAGACGTTTTACCTCGGGAGAATATGCATCTATTTGTACGATGTTCTTTAATGTTATTGCTGATGTTGTCAATGATTACTTGATTGTTTCCGGCTTTTGAAGCTTGAAGTATTTTTTATAATTTTTATCGAGGCGCCACTTATCCTTTTAATTATTCCATTTATACATTCTGCGAAATTGTATTTTGTGCTTTTTATACTTTTGATTTGTCTCCATGCAGAACGCCTGCACTTAACCACAGTTCCGGATTTACCAATATTTACTTTTACAATTTAAAATTTGAACAATGAGAAAAATCTTTGCATTGGCCACAGCCTTCATTTTTATCGCCTCTGCAGTAAGCGCACAGTGCGATTCAAAAACAAAATTTACTGCATCAAAGGCAGACTTTATAAAGTCTAACGGTGATGTTGAAACCAGGCCGCAAACAGTAGTGGTAACTGTAGACAAGCAACATGTTGATGTACTTATTGCCGATGGTCAGGATGAACTGAAAGGTGATGTTACCGATTATGTGTGCAACTTTACAGACATTAACAACGGCACCATTAGTTTTAAAAGTGAAGTGACTGATAAAGGCGGCGATGTTCGTCATGCAAGTTTTACTATTGAAACAAAGGATGGTAAAACAATGATACTGGTTGAAGCAAAAGAAGAGGATACGAAGATCAGGCTCACAATAGACAGCAGCGAAATAGTTAAATAGTTAACTATTGGCTTGTTGCTGATAATTACTGTTGAGGCATTCTTTTATTTTCTGCTTTACTGTGGATACAATCGCACCTCATACACGCGATTAAATTCAAAAATATTTTCGGATAATAAACATTACAACTTTTTCCGGGCATGGCTTTCGCAAATTAAATACGCCTGCTGCTTTAGCACATTCAACAATAATATCCCATACCAAAAAAAATATTTCAAAACTTGTAACCATTCTACCTTTCCGCAGTAACCATATTATAGCGAATACAAAATACTCTGCGTGGCTGAACTGACAGATGAGAAGATTATGTACAGGATAAAAGACGGGCAATTGCCGGAGCTCACGCAATTGTTCGACCGTTATAGCATGCCTGTATATAACTTTTTTCTTAAGCTCACCATGGATGCAGGCGCCAGCGAAGATCTTGTACAGACCTTGTTTTACCGCATCATCCGCTACCGGCAAAGTTTTAATGCAGGCGCGGGCAGTTTTAAATCGTGGATGTACCAGATGGCAAGAAATCTTCATGCAGATCACTGCAGGCAAAAATTACGTGTTGCAGAACTGATGACCAATGTAGATGAGTACCCGGAAAACGTTGCAGAAAAACAGGAAGGCTTTAAAGAACATGATTTTGAAAAATTGAATAAAGCGCTGGCAGGCTTAGGTCCTGTAGATCGTGAACTGATTGTGTTAAGCCGTTATGAAGGATTGAAATATGCCGAGATAGCGAAGATGAAAGACATGTCGTTAAGCGCGGTAAAGGTGCAGATACACCGTGCATTAAAAGAACTTCGGATTCTTTATTTTAAACAATAGGAGGTGGATAATGGAATGTTATGAAGCAGAATCACTGTTGGTAGATTATATAGAAGATCAATTGCACAACGGCAACAAGCAGCAATTGGAGCAGCACTTGCAGAAATGCCCGGATTGCAGGCAGGCACTGGAAGAATACCGGGCACTGTTTGCTGTGATAAAAAGTGATAAAGCAGAAAAGCCGGGACCGGGTTTGCGTGAAAAGTTTGAGAACATGCTGCAGAGTGAATTGAATATAGAAACCACTGCGCGCATTGTTGACATAAATAAAGAAAAGGTAACTGCACCGGTAATTAAAATGCAATCCTGGCTTGTGCGTATAGCTGCCAGCATTATATTGGTAGCATCAGGTGTTTTTATCGGGAACATGCTTACAAATAATAAAGGCGCAAACACAGAAGTAGCTGATCTTAAAAATGAAGTGAAGGACATGAAGGAGACCTTAATGATAAACCTGCTTACCGAAGAATCAGCCAGTGAACGCATTAAAGCAGTAAGCTATGCAGGTGAAATAAATCAGCCGGACAATAAGATTTTAACCGCGCTTATTACCACAATGAATGAAGATAAAAATGTAAATGTGCGGCTGGCTGCATTGTACGCTGTTTCTAAATTTTCTGACAGCCGGGGTGTAAACGATGCGCTGGTAGCATCACTCGCCAAACAAACAGAACCATTGATGCAGATAGCATTGATTAATATTCTTACAGAAAAAAAAGAAACAAAAGCAAAACAACCTATCCGCGAAATTTTGCAGGATAAAAAGACATTGCCGCCTGTAAAAGAGATCGCACAAAAAGGGCTTAGGCTGTTATAAGTTTAACGACATATACTATTGAGTTTTACTCAATATAATTTAGCGTCATTTCGAGATAGGAGAAATCCCATGTGTTTACTACAACCTCAAATTCCTGGGATGTCTCATCTTCAAACATGACGAGCCAAAAAACAACACCAGCATTATTGCACTAAATATTTATATCTAAAAAATCAAAAAATGAAACGAGTTAATTACATTTTATTATTAGCATTTACTGTTCTTTTTGTTTGTTCTCTTCACGCACAGGATTATAAAATTGCAGTACAGAACACAAAAGATGGTAAGCTTACCCTGAATGATTTTCCAAATGACCTGCCTGTAGAAGGTTATAGCGGCAGCGAGATAATCATTACATCAGATGTGAATGGCAAAGCCCCTGAAAGAGCTAAAGGATTACAACCGGTTTATGCCGGCGGTACTGACAATACCGGCATGGCAGTATCTGTTGAAAAGAGTGGCAATCATATAACCCTTCAATGTTTATTGCCCATAACAAAATCAGGAAACTACAAAATTAAAGTGCCCGATAATTTTAGCATCGAGATAGATAATGAATGCGGGCATTCAGGCGACGTAACCGTGGAAAATATAAAAGGAGAAGTAGCGGTAGAAAACTGCCAGGGCATACAAGTGAAGAATGTTTCAGGACCATTGGTACTGTCTACTATCAGCGGAAATATTAATATCAATTTCAATTCGGTTGCAAAAGACCGCCCTATTTCTCTTGCTTCAGTTAGCGGTGAAATTGACGTTACCCTGCCGCCAACAACAGGAGTAGACCTGGAATTGGAAACAATTTCCGGCAATATTTATTCTGATTTTGATTTTCCTTCTGACGACAAGAAAATGAAGCGCATTGGCGGTAATACCGTTAACAGCACTCTGAATGGCGGCGGCGCAAGTTTAAAGATCACCAACGTTAGCGGCAACATTTATTTCAGGAAAGGAAAAGCATAAAAGTAATAACCAACTCATTGATCTTAATTAATGAGTTGCACACTTATCATTCATTATTAAAAATTAAAGAGATGAAAAATATAACCTGGCTGATTCTTTTTTGCATGCTTAGTTGTTTTACTCATGCACAGAAAGTAATTGAAAAGCATCTGGCGTTTACTCCAAATAAAGTTATAAAACTTGACATACAGATTGCAGATTCCATCCGCATTATTACATGGAACAAAAACGAAGTATATACAAAAGCATCAGTTAACATCAACAGCAATAAGGACAATGATGTGTATGTAACTGAATTTAATGACAAGGGAAATACAATAGAAGTAAAGGCAAATTTTGATGATAAAAAGAAAGTTGGATATAACGATTCCTGCTGCTGCAATTATAAAAGTGAGATCTACTGGGATATTTATATTCCGGAACAGTCGGATTTTTCAGTAGAAACAATTGACGGCAACATCATTATTGAAGGAAATACAAAAGAAATAAAAGCACATTCTATCAGTGGTTTTATTGACCTGAGTTTGGCAGCTTCACGTAAAGCTGATCTGAAAATGAGCACCATCAGCGGAACTATTTATACTGACCTTGCGATGAACAAAGCTTCAGAAAGAAACGGCGGTAATTCTGTTGATATGGATTATAACGGAGGTGGTGAAGATGTGGAACTGGAAACAATCAGCGGTGATATTTTCCTAAGAAAGACGAAGTAATATGCATGTCTCAATTACTATTACTCCCGCAGTTAAACCCTTAATGTTTTGCCTGCATAAATTTGGAGAATAACATAGTTTAAAAAATAACCTGACCTTGCCGATCAGTAAACCTATGTCAAACAACAATAAAACAATAGCTGATTTCTTATCGGGGAAATCACCACATACTATTGAGTTGTTTGATCATTTTATAGCAATGTTTAATACGATTGGTATAACAGAAGTGCATGCAACGAAAACCATGATAGGTATTTCCAATACGCATAAACGTATTACATGGATAACACAGTTAGGTAAGAACTTTATACATATTGTTTTTCCATTTAAGCAAGCATATACTGATAACTTATGTTTCATTAAAATAGCACAGGTGCCAAATGATAATGAACAGTTCAACCACCATTTCAGAATGTTTCATACAGCCGATATAAATGAAGAAGTAATGAACTTCATGAAACTTGCTTATCAATCATAACGCCAATTACCTGGCGGATTTTCACTTTTTTTAAACCTCAAAATTGTAATAAGTTCCGCTTGTGTTGCCAAAACGCCGACCTGCAATTGTAAGCAGCAATAAAATATTAATTTAGCCGCCGCACATTCAACAAAATAAAATGGCGGAAGAAGAAGTAGCTAAGCATACTAAAAAAATTTATACACTATGGGGCAGTAAGGAGCATAGCGTTTGGCATAAAATAAAAGAATTCCTGATAGAGATTTTCATCATCGTTTTTTCGATAACGCTTTCAATATGGGTACACGACAAAAGTGAACACAACAACCAGCAAAAAGAAGTAAAAGAATTTTTACTAGGATTGCGGGAAGACCTGTTGTCTGACATAAAGGAAATGAATGAAGACAGAAAATCTTATATAAACCAGGGAAGAATATTTAATTATATAAGCAGCATAAAGCTTAACCAAAGTTTGTCGCCTGATACACTGAAGAAGTATCAAAATTCATTGTACAATACAACACGTCTGCAACAAAATAATGGAAGATTTGAAGGCTTCAAAGCCTCTGGTAAAACAGGATTTATTGAAGATGAAAAATTACAGAACGACATAATGGACCTATACCAGGAAAATATTCCATCACTACTGTCAAGCTCTGATGCATATATCTACAGGAAAAATCAATTGTTTGATTTCGGTATAAAAAACCGTAAACAAATTACCGACTCCACCACAAACATGGCAATATTGTTAGTTACAGACGAAGCCCAGAATCTATGCGGCTATCTCGCTAATACAAGTGAAATAATAACCCGTTATGATACCTGTATAAATAAAATGAAAACCATTGTAACTGAAATTGAAACTAAGTACAGTATTGGAAAATAAATAACCCGATAGAATCCAGCATAAAGCTGCTCCAATAAATATGTTTTCATAAATTCTGATATAAAGCCTTACCTTTCTACCGCTGGCTTGTTTGCCGGTCAGCTGCTTACTCAAAAAAAATTCTTTTTATATATTTTTTATCACCAAAACAATACATCATGAAAAAAATGATTACCGGTTTTTTTACGCTGGCTATATTATGTACAGCCTGCAACACCAGCAACAAAACAGAAACAAGCAGCGCTGGCAGCGAGATCAAATTGCCTTATGAGCCGGGTTATACTTCAGACATCACGGATGATGTTTCTGACTCCGATCTTTTAGTAGCGCTAAACAGTTATAAATATTGGGAAACCGGCGACCTGCAGGGACTCAGAAGTACGATGGGCGACAGTATGCGTGTAGACGGATCGGACGGTTTTACTTTTAATGGCGCAACCGATTCATTAATGAAGTACTGGCAATCGCACAGGGACAGCATGAGTTCAGTAAGTATTTCAATGGATGTATGGCGCAAAAATCATGTTGTAAAAGACAGCAGCAATTATATTACCGTATGGTATAAAGAAATTGATACTTATAAATCAGGCCGTGTTGATTCTGCAAATTTTTCAGATGTGAATCAAATAAAAAATGGAAAGCTGGCCTGGTATTCTACGTTCAGGCAGTCATTAAAGTAATTGTTGCAGATAATTCGTAGCCCGGTTACATCTAAATGACCGGGCTATTTTATTACTTCTTTTGCCGGTAGTTGATCATTTATTTCAACTCCTCTCCCTTCGAAATGTACCCGGATTTTTAGTCAGGGTTTTTAATGGTAACCTTTATCTGCATGTTTCTTTAAATTGCCATTTAATAAAATTTCACTGTGAAAAAAATATTGCCGTGCATACTATCAGTAGTTGCATTCATTCATCTTTCTGCCCAATCATCTTTTATTCAAAATATTTATGCAAGAAATTATTTAAGTCTTGATGGAAGATGGCATTATATAGTTGACCCGTTTGAAACTGGCTTTCGCGGATTCCAGGGCGCAAAAGCAGATGAAGATGAAAAGCTTGGTGGCTTCTTTCAAAACAAGCAACAACAATCCAAATCAGAATTGATCGAATATAATTTCTTGAAAGCACCAACATTAAATGTTCCCGGCGATTGGAATTCACAAGACAAAGAATTAGTGTATTATGAAGGAACAGTTTGGTATGAACATGATTTCAACTTCCATCCGCAGCCCGATAAAAGATATTTTTTAAGATTTAATGCAATAAATTATGAAGCATACATTTCACTCAATGATAAAAAACTTGGCATACACGCAGGCGGCTTTACGCCATTTGAATTTGAAGTAACAAAGCAATTGAATGATGGAAATAATTTCATTGTAATCAAAGTAAACAACACACGCAAAAAAGAAAATGTTCCGACGGATAATTTCGATTGGTGGAATTACGGCGGCATTATAAGAGATGTAATGCTCGCAGAAATGCCGCAAGCTTTTATCAAAGATTACAAAATACAACTGGCAAAAAAAAATTTGAAAACAATTGAAGGTTTTGTGCAGTTGAACGGCGTATCATTTTCACAACAAATAAAAATAAATATTCCTGAAGCAGGTTTGCAAACAACAGTTACAAGCGATGCAAACGGTAAAGCAACCTTCACTATTCCTGTAAAAAAATTAGAATACTGGTCACCTGAAAATCCTAAGCGTTATAAAGTTTCAATTACAACAAATACAGATTCAGTTACAGATGAAATTGGTTTCAGAACAATTGAAACAAAAGGCGCTGATATTTTACTCAATGGTAAATCTATTTTTTTAAGAGGTGTTTGTCTGCATGATGAAAATCCTTTGATTCCCGGCAGGCCAAGAAATATTGATGATTGCAAACTGTTATTGAATTGGGCGAAAGAATTGAATTGCAATTTCGTTCGCCTCGCACATTACCCGCATAATGAAGAAGAAGCAAAGCTTGCAGATTCCATGGGTTTATTGTTGTGGGAAGAAGTGCCTGTGTATTGGACGATTGACTGGACAAATGATTCCACATTGCGAAATGCAGAACATCAAATAACTGATCTTATCTCAAGAGATAAAAATCGTGCAAGTGTAATTGTATGGTCAATAGGAAATGAAACGCCCAGCATTCCGGAACGCGAAAAGTTTATGGAAGCGATGGCTGATTCTGCACATGCTTTAGACAGTACAAGGCTGATCTCTGCAGCTTTACTTGCACATAATGAAGACAGTACAACTATTGAAATAAATGATGCGCTTGGCAAAAAATTAGATGTGGTTAGTTTCAATGAATATTATGGCTGGTATATGGGTGGCATGCCATGGGAAATAAATAAATACAATTTTAAAATTGATTTTGATAAACCCGTAATTATTAGCGAAGTGGGCGCTGGCGCATTAGGTGGTTTTCATGCAGATTCTGCAACGCGTTTCAGTGAAGAATACCAGGAAAGCGTTTATAAAAATCAAATACAATTAATAAGTAAGATCAAAAATTTACGCGGCGTTACACCATGGATACTGGTAGATTTCCGTTCGCCTAAAAGAATGAATCCTGATTATCAAAACGGCTGGAATCGCAAAGGATTAATTTCTGAAACAGGGCAAAAGAAAAAAGCATTTTTTGTGTTGAAAGATTTCTATGAAAAGAAAGAAAAAGAATTTAATGTTGTAAAATATTAATCAATAAATATCTTTTTATGAGCACCCGCCGCAACTTTATTCAAACAATGTCCATGACAGCAGCCACTATTCCGTTTATAAATTTAAGCGCCGCTGCATGTAAAAACGATGACCGCATTTTGCATGTTGCTATTATGGGTTTAGGCAGTTACGGAACGCGGGTTGCAGAAGCTATGCAAACATGCAAGAGAGCAAAACTTGTTGGTGTTATAAGCGGCACGCCATCAAAAATTACTGCATGGCAAAGCAAGTATAATATACCTGCAAAGAATTGTTACAACTACGAAAACTTTGATGAGATAAAAAACAATCCTGATATTGACGCGGTATATATCATAACGCCAAATGCCTTGCACCACAATGAAGCGATACGCGTTGCAAAGGCCGGCAAGCATGTGATTTGTGAAAAGCCTATGAGTATAAATGCAAAACTTGGACAGGAAATGGTTGATGCGTGTAAAGCAGCAAATGTGAAGTTGCTTGTTGGTTACAGAATGCATTTTGAACCGCATACGGTTGAAATAATACGCATGCGCAATGCAGGTGAGTTTGGAAAAGTTTTATTCTTCCAGGGATTAAGTGGTTTTATCATCGGCGACCCAACGCAATGGCGTTTGAATAGAGAGCTTTCCGGTGGCGGTGCTATGATGGATATTGGAATTTATTCAGTTAACGGCGCACGTTATATGATTGGCGAAGATCCTGTTTGGATAACTGCGCAGGAAACAAAGAATAATCCTCAAAAATTTAAAGAAGGCATTGATGAAACGATAGAATTTCAAATGGGTTTTCCCGGTGGTGCCATGGCTTCCTGTCTTTCTACTTACAGCATGAATAATCTTGATCGCTTTTTTCTAAATGGAGACAAAGGGTATGCGGAATTATTTCCGGCTACAGGTTACGGACCTATTGCAGGCAAAACACATAAAGGCACAATAGATGCGCCGGTTGTTACACATCAAACTTTGCAAATGGATTCTATGGCAGGGATAATATTTGACAACGATAAACCTGTGGTACCTGTTGACGGTGAAGAAGCGGTAAAAGATCTGAAAATTATGGATGCTATTTTTTTAGCTGCCAAAACAGGAAAGAGGGTTGATCTGAAATTGTAATCTTCTGAACGCAGTATTGTTGAAAAGATTTAAAACATTAGACCGTTTCCCTGTTATTTCTATAATACTATTTTTGTTGCATGTTGCTGCAACGATTTCAACAAAACTTAAAGCAAAACTTTTCTCACCTGTCAACTAATAATTGTACACTATTGCTTGCAGTTAGCGGGGGTATTGACAGCGTTGTAATGACTGATCTTTTTTACAAATCAGGTTTTGATTTTGTTATTGCGCATTGTAATTTTTTATTAAGAAAAGAAGAAAGTGAAAGAGATGAAAGTTTTGTAAGAGCGCTTCACCTAAAATACAATAAAGAAGTTTTAGTAAAAAGATTTGACACAAAGCAATATGCAACAGGAAAAAAATTATCGGTACAGGAAGCAGCAAGAGCGTTGAGGTATAAATGGTTCGAGGAAATTCAAAACTCAACACTCAAAACTCAAAACTTTCTTGTTACTGCACATAACGCTGATGATAACATTGAAACGATGTTGATGTTCCTGTTTCGTGGCACAGGCATTCATGGTTTAACAGGAATTAATCAATTTGATAAAGAAAGAAAAATTATTCGCCCGTTATTGTTTGCAACAAGAAAAGAAATTGAAATTTATGCTGAAGAGAATTATATAAAATGGGTTGAAGATTTTTCTAATAGCAGCGACAAATACACAAGAAATTTTTTCAGGCACAATATTATTCCGGCAGTTGAAGAACAATTTCCGAATACAAAACATAACCTGGTTGAGAATATTAAGCGATTTAAGGAAGTAGAAATTTTATATAAAGATTCAATTGAATTACATAAAAAAAAATTGCTTGAATACAAGGGCAATGAAATTCATATACCCATTTTAAAACTGCAAAAAACAAAACCGCTTGATACAGTTCTTTGGGAGGTAATGAAAGAATATAATTTTCATTCACATCAAATTGATGAAATAAAAAAATTATTCAATGCCGATAACAGCAGTTATGTACAATCTTCATCACATAGAATTATTAAAAACAGGAATTGGTTTATAATAACTGCCAACAAAACAGAAGAAGCAAAATATATTTTGATTGATGAAGAAACTGAACAGGTACACTTTGAACAAGGCTTTTTAAGATTTGAAAAACTTTCAACTCCAAACTACAAACTACAAACAGCAAACTCAATTGGCCAACTTGATGCAAAACATATCGAATTTCCCTTACTACTGCGCAAATGGAAACAAGGCGATTATTTTTACCCGCTTGGCATGAAAAAAAAGAAAAAGCTGAGCCGGTTTTTTATTGATCAGAAACTTTCGCCAACAGAAAAAGAAAATATTTGGGTAATTGAAATGGATAAAAAAATCGTTTGGATCGTTGGCTGCAGGATTGATGATCGTTTTAAAATTACAGCTTCAACAAAAGATATTTTAAAGATCAGTTTTATTGCAGCACAGAAACAATAAGCTGATTAGAATTACAATTGATGCAGTGTGCGACGCAAGGGACGATGCCAAAAGCAGGAAGCTGGTCACAAAAAATTTACTTCGAAAAATAAGCCTGCACAGATTCTATAAAATGTGTGATAGGATTAAAGCCCGTATGCAAAGCAAAACTCATTACTATTAAAAACGCAATGCCATATAACGCACCCCATAAATGCGCAGAGTGATTGATGTGGCTGCCACCGCGTTTTGCGAGGTATGCAGTTAAAATAAGATACAGCGGACCAAAAACAAACCCGGGTATTACCGGCGGAATAATAAAAAAACCATACGACGATTCAGGGCTTAAAAAAATGCCTGCAAACACAACCGCCGAAACAGCGCCTGATGCACCAAGGCTGCGGTAATAATAATTTTCTTTATTGCTCATGTATGTTGGAATAAGGCAAACAGCCAGCGCTGAAACGTACATGATTATATACAGCAGCGGACCGTTGCCACCGAAAATTATTGGAGAAGAAAAATCACCTTCAACCAAATTGCTAAAAAGATAAAGTGACAACATGTTAAAAGCAAGATGACCAATATCTGCATGAATAAGTCCATTCGTGAAAAAACGGTACCATTGTTTTTGTTCTGAAATAGCAGGCGGGTAAAAAATTAATTTATCCATTAATTCATGATTACTAAACGCTATAAATGAAGTAACAGCCGTAATTATTATTATGATGAGTGTTATGCTAAGCGTCATTTTTTACTTTTGAATTTTGCCTTTTGAATTTAACTATGGTGATATTTTTCGTTGCGCAAAATAGTGCATGCACGGTAAACCTGTTCGGCAAGCATTAAACGCACCAGCATGTGCGGAAAAACAAGGGCTGATAAACTCCAAGTAAAATTTGCACGCTGTTTAACTTCATCGCTTACACCAAAAGCGCCGCCAATCAAAAATATTAAAGAACGCAACCCTGCATTTGCTTTTTGCTCAATGAAGTTTGCAAGTTCAGGTGAGGTTAATTGTTTACCACTTTCATCAAGCAGCATTAAGAAATCATCTTTATTTATTTTATTCAGAATAATTTTTGCTTCCTGCTTTTTCAATTCAGGTTCAGTTAAAGAAGCTGCATTTTTAATTGATGGAATAATCAGCCATTCAACCGCGTAATAATTGGTAACACGTTTGGTGAAATCATCAATTGCTTTTTTAAAAGCCTCATCATGCGGTTTACCGATACTACAAAATGTAAATCTCATTCGTAATAAAATACAATTTTATAATTCTTTTCGCATCATGCATTGCAAACCTGCAAATAACTTCGCAGCGAAATGAAGTGCAAACATCTTTGCTATTTTTTTATTGCAGTTGTATTTTCTTCCTGCGAAAAAACAATTAACCTTAATGTGAACAACCAGGCGCCAAAACTGGTGGTTGATGCAAGCATAGAAAATAACGGCGCGCCTTTAGTTGTACTCTCCACTTCATTAAAATATTTCAGTACCATAACACCGCAGGAACTATCTTCTTCTTTTATACACGATGCAATTGTTACTGTTAGCGACGATAGTAAAACAGTACAACTGCAGGAATATGACTATACCGATTCAACCGGTTACAGGTTTTTTTATTATACGGTTGATTACACTGATCCTGCAAACATATTATTCGGTAAATTCAATACTACTTATCATTTAAATATTCAGTTACACGATAGTTCTGTTTACACAGCAACTACAACCATTCCTTTATTGCGCAAAACCTGCGACTCATTATATTGGCTGCCCGCGCCAAATAATCCTGATACTTCACGCTGCGTTTTATATGGTTTGTTTAATGATCCTGCAGGCCTTGGCGATTATGTTCGCTATTTTACCAGCGTAAACAACCAGCCTTTTTATCCGGGCTATACGTCCGCCTTTGATGACCAGGTAACAGACGGCACAACCTATACCTTTCAAATACCGCAAGGCTTCAATAAAAACGACACGCTTAAAATAAGTAACGAAGATTATGGTTTCTTTCATCACGGCGATACCTGCACGTTTAAATTCTGCAACATAGATAAAGCCACATACGATTTCTGGCGCACTTGGGAGTTTGCGTATCAGTCAAATGGCAATCCCTTCTCCTCTCCCGTTAAGGTCATCGGCAACATCAGCAACAATGCACTCGGTGCATTTTGCGGTTACGCCGCACAGTATTCCACCATCATCATTCCAAAATAATCTTCGCGCGCATAACACACCTGCATGCTTTCAGATTTTTTTTGGTTCCCGGCTTCGTAACTCCGGTTGTTTACGGTTGTGTCACTCCCTTGTACGTCCCGTTTTTCATGGCAGCATAATTCAAACCATCAAAACGCACGGCACCAACCAAATCACTGTTTCTTGTACTTTAATGGCTAATGCGCACACGGTAACGGTCATTTCTCATGCGGTAATGGGCATTTCGAACCCGGTAATCTTCATTTCGAACGCGGTAACGGGCATTTCGGGCCCGGTAACCTTCATTTCGACCCCGGTAATCCTCATTTCGCTCGCGGTAACGGTCATTGCGCGCCCGGTAACGGTCATTGCGCATGCGGTAATCATCATTCCGCGCCCTGCTACTGCCATTGCGTCTTCTTTAATCATCAGTTCGAACGCGGTAACCTCCATTTCGCTCACTTTAATGCCGTTACGTCATACGCTAAACCCAAATTTTAAGTGGCAACAGTTTATTACTTTTGAACCATTTAAACAAAAAAAGCCCGCAAAACACACTCAGGTAGCATATACAAAACAAAAATGCACATGCAGAATAAAGACACAGAGAAAGTTCATTGCTTAATTATAGGTTCAGGACCTGCCGGTTACACCGCAGCTATTTATGCAGCACGCGCAAACATAAAACCTGTATTATACCAGGGCATACAGCCCGGCGGTCAGTTAACCATAACAACAGAAGTAGAAAATTATCCCGGTTATGCAGAAGGCGTGCAGGGACCAGAGATGATGATTGATTTTGAGAAACAAGCCAAGCGCATGGGCGCAGATATTCGATATGGCACAGCAACAAAAGTTGATTTCTCCGGCAGCGTGCACAAAGTATGGATTGACGATGAAAAATTAATCGAAGCAGATGCAGTAATCATTTCAACAGGCGCATCAGCAAAGTGGCTTAATCTTGAAAGTGAGCAACGTTTAAATGGCTACGGCGTAAGTGCCTGTGCTGTATGCGATGGCTTTTTCTTTCGCAATAAAGAAGTAGCAATTGTTGGTGCAGGCGATACGGCTTGCGAAGAAGCTTTATACCTTTCTAAACTTTGTTCAACTGTTCACATGCTTGTACGTAAAGACGAAAATGGCATGCGCGCAAGTAAAGTAATGCAAGACAGGGTTAAGAATACATCCAACATAAAAATTTACTGGAACTCAGAAACGGTTGAAGTAACAGGCGAGCATAAAGTGGAAGGCGTTAAAATAAAAAATATAAAAACAAACGAGGAACAAACAATTCCTGTAAATGCATTTTTTGTTGCAATAGGTCATGAACCAAATAGTGTGATTTTTAAAGAGTGGATTGATATGGATGAAGCAGGTTATATAAAAACAATTCCGGGTTCATCAAAAACAAATATAAAAGGTGTGTTTGCTGCAGGCGATGTACAGGATAAGATTTATCGCCAGGCTGTAACAGCAGCAGGCAGCGGCTGTATGGCTGCATTAGATGCAGAAAGATATTTAGGCGAGAAAGGAAATGCTTAAGTTGTAGTTATTCCTGTCTTAATTACCAAATAAATTTAAGAACCAAAAAATTCCGGTTTGTGCATATTAACAAAAACCGTTGAAATTGCTGAATATGCACTTTGCAAATTCAAATTATTTCGTACACCTTTGCGCCATTACAATAAACTTAAGTAACTACATATAATAATGGGACTTTTTAATTTCTTCACACAGGAAATTGCGATTGATCTTGGCACAGCAAATACCCTGATAATACATAATGATGAAGTGGTGGTGAATGAACCATCTATTGTTGCCTTGAACAGGAATAATCCTAAAGAAGTACTCGCAGTGGGTAAGCGTGCTTTGATGATGCATGAAAAAACACATGAAAGTATTCGCACAGTTCGTCCATTAAAAGATGGTGTTATTGCTGACTTTAATGCGGCTGAATTAATGATAAAGGAAATGATCAAAATGATCTATCCTAAAAAACCATGGATTGCACCAAGATGGAGAATGGTAATTTGTATTCCATCAAGCATAACAGAAGTAGAAAAGCGTGCAGTGCGTGACAGCGCTGAACAAGCAGGTGCTACAGAAGTTTATCTAATACACGAACCAATGAGTGCTGCGCTCGGTATTGGTATTGATGTGGAAGAACCTGTTGGTAATATGATCATTGATATTGGCGGCGGTACTACAGGCATAACAGTAATTGCATTGGCTGGTATTGTTTGCGATCAAAGCATTCGTATTGCCGGTGATGAATTTACGGCTGATATTATGGAAGCATTACGCCGCTACCACAGTTTATTAATTGGTGAGCGCACAGCAGAACAAATTAAAATCACCATCGGCGCAGCCATGAAAGACCTGGAAACGCCTCCGGAAGATATGCCCGTAAATGGTCGTGATCTGGTTACCGGTATTCCAAAACAAATTATGGTAAGCTACCAGGAAGTTGCAGAAGCTTTGGATAAATCAATATTTAAAATTGAAGAAGCTATTTTAAAAGCGCTGGAAACAACACCACCTGAATTAGCTGCAGATATTTATCGAAGAGGTTTATACTTAACAGGCGGCGGCGCTTTGCTGCGCGGGTTGGATAAACGTTTAAGTCAGAAAATAAAATTGCCTGTGCATATTGCAGATGATCCGCTGATAAGTGTGGTGAGAGGAACAGGACTGGCGCTCAAAAATTACCAGCGTTATCCTTTTGTAATGAAATAAAAAATAAGAACATTCGAATACATAAATCCGAAATTCGAAAACACTGTTCGGGTTTCGGATTTTTAATTTGGTGCTTTAATGCGCAATATAATAGCTTTCATACGGCATTTTTTCAACCTGTTTTTATTCCTTATTTTAATGGGAATTTCGCTTGCCATTCTCATAAGATATAATCAAACTTACCAGGTTGTATTTTCTAACATAGCCAATGAAACCACAGGCTCTGTTGGCGCTCAATACAATAAAATCGAATACTATTTTAAATTGAAAAAAACCAATGAAGAATTGGTTGAAGAAAATAAAGAGCTGCGCGGTTTGCTAAGATCAAGTTTTGAAAACCCCGATACTTCAACCGTAATTAAAATTGATTCTTTATTAAAAGATACTTTAGGGCGTGTGCGTAAATTTCAATTTTTGCCGGCCAAAGTGGTGAACAATGATGTTTCAGACCAGAATAATTACATAACGCTTTATCGTGGTGCAAAGCAGGGCGCAAAAGTGGATATGGGTGTGATCGGTCCGCAGGGTATTGTGGGCAAAGTGATTTTGGTGAGCGAGAACTATTGCCGCGTAATGAGCGTGCTTAATCGCAACAGCAAAGTAAGCGCAATGACGAAAAAAGGTTTTTATACCGGTCTTATAGATTGGGATGGTAAAGATCCGCGCTTTGTAACCTTACACAATATTCCAAAATCAGCCAAAGTTAAAGTTGGTGACAGCGTGCTTACAAGTAACTTATCAGGCAGCTATCCACCCGGAATAATGGTGGGAACAGTTACTACCATACAAGGTGATCCTGCAAGTGGTTTTTATGAGCTGAAAGTAAAAACAGCAACAGATTTTTACAGTATACAATATGCTTACCTGGTTAATAATATGATCTGGGCTGAGCAAAAAGAACTGGAAGCAAAAACGCTAAAAGATAAATGACGAACCTGCTGAAAAATATTATACGTTTTGTGCTGTTTATACTGGTGCAGGTATATGTTTTTAATAAAGTGCCGGTAATTCATCAGTTTGTAAAACCATACATATACTTCCTGTATATATTGTGGCTTCCTTTTAATATAAACCGTGCCGGTTTAATGTTCATTGCATTTGTGTTTGGGTTAGTATTTGATTACTTCAGCGGCACACCCGGTTTACATACTATTCCTTGTGTATTCATTGCTTACCTGCGGCCATTCTTATTAAATCTTTTAATACCCCAGGAAACAACACAACTGAGTTTTGCAGAACCTTCTGTAAAAAGTATGGGCTGGGCATCGTACGGTACGTATGTGCTCATACTTACGTTTCTTCACATTGCATTATTGGTATTTATTGAATGGATGGAATTCGGTAATTTTTTATTTTTTGCAGGAAAAGTTACAGCAACAACTGCGCTTAGTTTGGTATTGATTTTTATAACTGAAATGCTTTTTGTGCGAAAAGGAAAATACAGAACCAACGCTGCTTAAGCCATACCTTAATAGTAAAATTCACAAGTAAAAACGGCAGTTCCTGTTTAAATTTTTACTTTTTAATTTTGAATTTACTCTATGCGCATTTTGGAAGACACATACCAACACAAAGGTTTAAGAAAAAAACTAATTGATCTTTTGCGTGCTAAAGGCATAACATCAGAGCGTGTGCTCGAAGCCATGTACAACGTACCGCGTCATTTTTTTCTTGATTCTGCTTTCGATAAAATTGCTTACGAAGACAGGGCTTTTCCCATAGCTGCAGACCAAACAATTTCGCAACCATACACTGTAGCTTACCAAACGCAATTACTGAATGTGCATCGCAACGATAAAATTTTAGAGATAGGCACCGGCAGCGCTTACCAGGCAAGTATTCTTGCAGAGTTAGGTGCATGGATTTTTACTATAGAAAGGCAGCGTAAACTGTTTGATCAAAACAAAACTTTTTTTTTCAAAGCAAAATATCCAAACATAAAATTTTTTTATGGTGATGGATTTGAAGGCTTACCAACATTTGCGCCTTTTGATAAAATTTTAATAACTGCAGCCGCACCTTTTGTTCCGCCTAAGTTAATTAAGCAATTAAAAGTTGGGGGACAAATGGTATTGCCTGTTGATGAAGGTGATAAACAACGCATGTTGCGTATTACTAAAACCTTTGAAGAAAATTATACGGAAGAATGGTTTGATTATTTTTCATTCGTTCCCATGCTTACCGGAAAGAATGGATAATGTTTTCAGCAATTTTAATTTACTTCGCTTATGCGCACCTGCTTATTCCCGGGAACTTTTGATCCTGTAACATTAGGGCATATTGATATCATAATCCGTGCAAAACCTTTGTTTGATAACATTATAATTGGCGTTGGAAAAAATTCAACCAAAACACCGATGTTTTCTGCAGAAAAAAGATTGCAATGGTTTGAAGAAATTTTTAAAGATGAGCCAGGTATTTCTGCAGCTATTTATGAAGGGTTAACAGTGGATTATTGCAGAAAGACCGGCGCAAAATTTATACTTCGTGGTATTCGTTATGTAAGCGATTTTGAATATGAAAAAGCAATTGCTGATGCAAACCGCACTTTAGATCATAGTATCGAAACCATATTTCTAACATGCGAACCAAAGTACACATCCATCGCTTCAACTATTGTAAGAGATATCATCCGCAACGGCGGAGATGCTTCACCTTTTTTGCCTGATGTTGTAATTGAGAGTTTGAAAAAATAATTACATTTTTCTCTTGCCTTCGTATGTTTAAAGAACTATCAGAGAAAATTCTTTATCACTACGTTCCTGCAATTGAATCAATATTTCAATTTATATTTATAACGCTTACCGGCAATTGTGTTTAACTGCAATCCTGGAATAAGAACCAAACAACCAGTTATGAAAACTAAAACTTTACTCGTCTTTTTAATGATTATTGTATTAAGAAGCCTGCAACCCGGTTATTGTCAAAACACTACACAAAAAGTTACAAATGCACAACTGCCTTTTTATTTTAAAGAGTTACAGCGGGGTTTACCGCCTGAAGAAATGAAGGTGACCGAACCTAAACTGTATGAACATTTGCTTAAACGCAGAGCAATGCTTACACGCATGCTGCAAAAAGAAGTGCATGATAAGAGGCTGCCTGAGACAGCATTGGATATTTTGAAACCTGCTGAACCTGTTTCATATATTAAAACAGCTGAAAATAATTCCATCAACAAAACAGAAAGCTCAAATATTCATCTTGTAAAAGATATTAACCATGCCACCAATTCAAACCCTGCAAATAATCTAAGGGGTTTCAAAAACACTTTCGCTGTTTTGAAGAAGTGTGTGTACTATGCTGCAAATGATGGTATTCATGGCACAGAATTGTGGCGCAGCGATGGCACTGAAGCAGGCACTTATATGGTGAAGGACATAAATGATAATGATACCTCTTCGTCATATCCATCCTATATAACAGCATTCCAGGATAAAATATATTTCAGAGCTTACAACCCTGCGACAGGTTATGAAATGTACCAGAGTGATGGCACGGCTGATGGCACCAATCTTTTTAAAGACATAGACATTGGTGCAAGTTCAAGTTACCCGGGTCAGTTTACAATTGTAAAAAGTAAATTATATTTTGTTAGTGATGGAGCATCTGTATTGTGGAAAACAGATGGTACTCCAGAAGGCACTATGGTGGTAAAAGATTTAGGTGATTATTGGTTATCCGGCATAAGCCAACTCACTGCTGTAAATAATCTCCTTTTCTTTTCAGCAGATTCTCCTGATTACAGCGGTGAGTACGAAACTCACGACAGGGAGTTGTGGAGAAGCGATGGTACTTCAGACGGCACTATTCAGTTACAGTATGCTGATGACGCTGAGCCGGATAATTTCACAAGCTTCAATGATCACTTGTTTTTTACAGAAAATCCTACTCATTTGTCCGGATATACATTATGGGTTAGTGATGGTACTGTGGCTGGCACCAACGAAATATCAAACCCCAATAATGTATCTGTAAATAGCTACCATAGTTATTATTCTTACGATTATCAATATCAAACAATTCCATTACCTATAGCACACAATTGCTTGTTTTTTGCGGGCAGCAATTCAAAAACCGGGAATGAATTATATAAATATGATACAAGTAAAGGCATTGTTTTGGTGAAAGATATTACGCCCGGTGCTGCAGCCTCTGATTTTAGCACAGAATCATTGCGCAGCATGAACGACAATATTTATTTTTCACTCCCTGATAGTGGTTATAAAAATTTTTCTTTTTGGAAATCGGGAGGTTATGAAGGCAATACCAGAAGTATAAAAACGCTGCCTGGCAATATAAATCCTTATAGTTTTTATGTAGCAGATTCAACATTATATTTCAGCTTCAATTATTCAAATAATAACGAGCCCTGGGTTAGTGATGGCACAGCTTCAGGTACAAAGATTTTAAAAGATGTAAATCCTTTGGCAGGTTCAGGCAGCAGTTATTTTACAGCTTGTAACGGCAAGGTATTCTTTAGCGCATATACTGATGATAACGGGCAGGAATTATGGGTGACTAACGCTGCCAAAACTTCTGCAAAACTTGTAAAAGACATGAATACTACTGCTATTACAGGTTCTGCTGTTTATTCAGCAGGTATGGCTTTAGATTCAAATACATTAATTTTTACAGCTTACACAACAGAGTATGGTTTTGAATTATGGAAAACAGATGGCACTGATGCAGGAACGGTTTTGATTAAGGATATTAATCCCGGAGAACATTCAAGCAATCCAAATGTGTATGCTGTAGTGAATGGCAAAGCGTATTTTGGTGCTTATGATGAAGCGACAGATTCTGAAGCAGTTTACGTAACCGATGGTACCGCTATCGGTACAAAAAAGATAACCAGTTCAAGAGACGATGTATTTAATATACGTGTTGCCGATAACGGCAATGTATTTTATGCAACAGGTCGTCATGAGGAAAGCGATTATAGGTACTACTATTCATTAAGGAAAACAGACAGCACAAGTATATCATTAACATTAGGCTTCAATATCGATCCTGAAAATTTTAATATTATAGATAACAACTGTTTTTTTAGTGACTATGGTGACCCATATGTAAGTGATGGTACGGTGCATGGCACGCACATTTTCACTGATATTAATATTCCTTATGGTTACGGTGGTCCATATGGCTACACCCCATTCAATAATAAAACAATTTTTGCAACTGCTTTCGGCCTGTATAAAACTAACGGAACCCAAAAAGGTACAAGACAATTAAGTAGTATAGTGCCACAACTATATTACGGCGATACCTTCCCAAAATTCCAGGGTAAATTATATTTTGTGGGTTATGATACTACATATCATATTTACGGACTTTACAGTACAAACAGTACAATAGCCGGCACCGTTGTGGTGAATAATGGGTTAGCTTACACGCCATACAGTTCGTCCCGGTTCGCCGTAGGCGATAATGTTCTTTACTTCACTACTAATAGCACAGAGCTTTGGAAAGTAAAAGGTACAAAACCGCCAACAGCATCATTGGTAAAAAATATAGATCATACTGTATCTAATTTTTATATAACTGATCTTGTAGCTACAGGAGATAAGGCATATTTTCTATACAAGGGAAAACTTTGGAAAAGCAATGGAACACAAGATGGCACGAAAGAAATAAACAATACTGTATTGTCTGGCTTACAGAGTATAGATTATTTAACAGCAGTGGGCAATAAATTGTTTTTTGTAGGCGGTAACAGTACTTTGGGTAATGAATTGTATGTAAATGAAAATGCAGCAGGTAAATCAAATGTTACAGAAAATGCTATTACTAAAACATTAACTAAAACAACTTTATCCGCCCAACTCATCACGAATCCTTTTTACAACGATTTAAAAATTAATATCACTTCACCGCAAAAGCAACAGTTGATGATAATAGTTTCAAATACTGCGGGTCAAAAAATTATCAGCAAAACAATAGACGCTGATGCGGCAGTTAATTTCGTTTCATTAAGCAGTGCTCAATGGCAAAGTGGAATTTATCTTATCAAAGTTTCATCAAGCACTGAAGCAATAAGTTTAAAAGCAATAAAATAAATTGTACCAAGAACGCATATAAGAAGCCGCTTCAACAATAAGCGGTCTCTTTCTTATATTTTCAGCTTCTTAATTACCTCACTGATATTCGCATAACTGTTCACCAATTTTTCCTGTAAGTTTTTCAAATCAACCCACTCAATTTTTTCAATATGCTCATCTGCTTGCGGTACTAATCTTTCATTTGCTGATGCAAACATTTTATACCAGTGTGTTTCTTTGATCACATCTTCATTTGAATATGGGTCAAGGTATTCATGCAGCGTTATAGCTATAAATTTTTCAAGCCGCACATTTTTCAAGCCTGTTTCTTCCTTCACTTCACGCAAGGCGCAATCTTCAATTTTTTCACCTTCATCCAACTTCCCTTTTGGCAAATCCCATTTGCTTCTGCGGAATATCATCAGCAATTCTTTTTTTTCATTCAGTATTAATCCTCCTGCTGCTATAATTTTTTTGGGCATTAATTATTTTTTTGCAATCTACAATCTGCAATCTAAATCTGCAATCAATAATATCTTCGCAGCATGAAGAATGAAAAAATAATTGCTGAAAAATTATTGCAGGCAGGTGCGGTTAAGCTAAGCCCTGAACAACCTTTTACATGGGCAAGTGGATGGAAAAGCCCCATCTATTGTGATAACCGCAAAGTGCTTTCCTTTCCCTATCTGCGCGATTTTATTAAGAGTGAAATGTGCAATATAATTTTTGAGCGATTTCCTGATGCAACATTATTAGCGGGCGTTGCGACAGCCGGTATTCCCTGGGGTGCAATGGCAGCCGACCAGTTGAAACTTCCATTTATTTATGTTCGGCCAAAACCCAAAGAACATGGTTTAGGTAACCAGATTGAAGGTTCTTTTGAAGTGGAGCAAAAAGCAGTTATTGTTGAGGATTTAATATCAACCGGCAAAAGCAGTTTGCAGGTTGTGGAGGTTTTACGCAAAGCAGGTGTGGAAGTAATTGGACTGATCTCTATTTTTAATTATGGATTTGATGCAGCACTGCAGGCATTTAAAAATGCTGATATAGATTTTGAATCGTTAACCAACTACGAAGCCTTAATAGAATTAGCGATAGAAAAAAATATGGTTTCTGTTGAAACGGAACAATTATTGCAAAGCTGGAGACATAACCCAGCCGAGTGGGTATCCGTTGCAAAAACCTAACACCACTAAATTGCGAACAACACTTCAATTGCGAAAAAGAGATGTTGTGGTTGAAGTGTTGCGCAATCTTATTCAACAGTTTAATTAGCATATTTTCATCCCAGGCAATAAATACAGGCAGTTTAAGTTTTTTTAGTATGAAATATTTGATGATCATTTTTGCGCTCTTCTTTTGTTGCGCTACGCATGCACAGGTTATGCAATCAAAAGCGCAATGGGCAACCATTAGTGTTCCGCAATTAAAATGCTGGGAATGTCAGCAGCGCTTAAATCAATACCTGGTGCGTGAAAAAGGACCGAATACAGATGCAGGAATTATTCAATGGAAAATGGATCTGCACAATGCTACTTTGAAAATCCAGTTTTTACCTGACCGCATTAACCTTGATTATATTTGTACTGCTATTGCAAATGCAGGTTTTGATGCAGATACCATAACTGCAGAACCTGATTCTTATAAAGTGCTTCCGCCGCCTTGTAAAAAAGCAAGTGATGGTAATGGCGCTGGTCCTTTTAAATATTGCAATCTCGATCCGGCAGACAGACCAAAGAATTAGCAATCACCATAATCCTTCCCGACGAAAAAAATTGCTGGTTTTGATTATTGATAAATTCGTTTTCAAATTAAGCTTCTCCTTTAGAAAGGATAAGGCAGAGGCTGCTTTACATTCTTTCCGGAACATTTATACCCAACAAATTCATACTTGTTTTAATTGTTTGTGCAGTGAACTGCGCTAACATGCTGCGCAAATTTTTCTTTTCTTCTGATTCAGCATTTGCAATAGAATGCTCTGTGTAAAATGAATTGAATGTTTTGGCAAGATTGAAGGCGTATATCGCAATTTTTGAAGGATCGAAAAATGTTGCTGCTTCTTCAATCACAGCCGGAAACTGTTCAAGCTGTACAATAATATTTTTTTCAAGTGGCAGTAAGCTGCTTATTGTTAACTGCTCAACGTTCATCACTGATGTCTTCCTCAACACACTCCTGATTCTCGCATAAGTATATTGTACAAACGGGCCCGTGAACCCATGGAAATCTATACTTTCTTCAGGGTTAAAAACCATTCTTTTTTTAGGATCAACACGCAACAGAAAAAACTTTAAAGCGCCTATGCCGATGGTTTCATACAGTTGCTGCAGTTCATTTTCTGCAAAGTCTTTTACTTTGCCAAGCTCTTCTGTTTTTTGTTTCGCGATGTTTATCATTTCGTCAACAATATCATCTGCATCAACTACAGTTCCTTCACGGCTTTTCATTTTTCCTGAAGGCAATTCCACCATTCCATAACTTAGATGATGCATGCCTTTGGCTGAAGGCAAACCCATTCTTTCACAAATAAACCGCAACACTTTAAAATGATATTGCTGTTCATCACCTACCACATAAATATTTTCATCAATTTTATATTCTTCGTATTTATCAACCGCCAAACCAATATCCTGCGTTATGTAAACTGCAGTTCCATCTTTACGGCGAACAATTTTTTTATCTAATCCATCATTCGTTAAATCAATCCAAACACTGCCATCATCCTCTTTAAAAAAAACGCCTTTTTCCAAACCGGCTTCCACTAAATTCTTACCAAGAATATATGTCTGGCTTTCATAGTACACTTTATCAAAATCAGCCCCAATGCGTTTATATGTTATATCAAATCCTTCATACACCCAACTATTCATCATGCTCCAAAGCTCAATCACTTCTGGTTTGCCCGCCTCCCAATCAACCAGCATTTGCTGTGCAGCTTTCATTATTGGCGCTTCTTTCTCAGCCTTCTCCTTATCAACTCCCTCACTAATCAACTTGTAAACTTGCTTCTTGTATTCATCATTAAACTTCACATAATAATCACCAACAAAATGATCACCTTTAGTGTTGGTTGATTGCGGCGTTTTACCGTTGCCAAACAATTGCCATGCGATCATGCTTTTGCAAATATGAATACCGCGATCGTTTACAATGCAGCTTTTAATCACTGCGTTGCCGGTTGCTTTTAAAGTTTCTGCCGCACTCCATCCTAAAAAAATATTTCTTAAATGCCCGAGATGCAAAGGCTTATTGGTATTGGGTGAAGAATATTCAACCATAACTTTTTTTTGACTGATGTTCTGCTTTCCAAAATTTTGGTCGGTGTAATTGTGTGATAAAAAGTTTATCCAATAAGTATCTCCAACAACAAGATTTAAAAAACCCTTAATTACATTGTATGATTGAAACAGGTCAGCATTTTTTTCAACAAGGTATGTTCCAAGCTCATTGCCTAAAACCTCCGGTGATTTTTTCAACGATTTAATTAAGGCAAACAATACGATCGTGTAATCGCCTTCAAATTCCGGCTTGGTAAGATTAACCGCTATTGCTGTTTCATCAATTGAGATTTGATATAACGTTTCAATAGCGCTTTTTGCTGTTAACCTGATATCATTTACAAGACTCATACCCGGCAAATGTAATACAGCAGGCTTGCAAATTCTTCCTTAAATCTGTAATCACAAATTTGTAATATCCAATTAAAATTAACTTCGCGCCGCCATGCAAAAACTACATGCATTCACGCGCAGCAGTATTTTAAATTTGGTTGATACATTTTATCCGCCGTTTAAAAGATTTATGCCTTTGCAAATGTTTAGGTATGCAGCATGCGGTGGTGCAAACATGTTTCTTGATATAGCCTTGTACTCAATTACCTATAATTATATTTTAAACAAACAGGTTGTTTATATAGGATCAATAGCTATCAGCGCTTATATTTTTGCTTTCATCGTTTCTTTCTGCATCAGCTTCCCGGTAGGTTTTTATTTAAGCCGGTACGTAGTATGGCAGCAAACAGAAACCAAAAAAAGAATACAACTATTCCGTTATTTGATCATAGTAATTGCCTGCATTTTGCTCAATTATGTCTTTCTTAAACTGTTCATTGAAAAACTACACTGGTGGCCTACTTTTTCAAAAATCATAACCAGCATTATTGTTGTGGTCTTTAGCTATTTCACGCAGAGAAATTTTTCCTTTAAATCAGCCGAGCTAAAACAGTTAGACGGTAAATAAAAGAATCATATTTTTTTAGCTTGTTGCTCACCAGGTTTTATCTTCACTTCGTGTTCAGAATTTTCTTTTTCCTGCACTGATTGTTTGCCGGTTTCTACCTCTACCTGTTTCATGGTAACCGCATATTCTGAAGGGTGAATTTCAGAGCCATATTTCATTGCGTACGCTTTTGTGAATTCAGCGCCAAAATATAATATGATGGAAGAATAGTACACCCATAATAATAAAATTACCAGCGAACCCGCTGTGCCAAATGTAGTACCCACATTTGCCTTGCTTATATAAAAAGAGATACCGAATTTGCCAAGCATAAACAATATCGCTGTAGCAATTGCGCCTGCAAGAACATCCTTCCATTTAATACGCGCATCAGGCAAAACTTTAAATACAACCGCAAAAATTAAGGTTGTAATAATAAGTGTAATAATAATATTCCCTATATAAACCAATGCAACTGCAACATCAGGATACGCTGCTTTAAAACGATTGCTTAAAGTTTCAATAACCGCAGAAATACCTAAAGAAACAAGCAATAAAAAACCAAGACTTGCTATAACAGAAAACGAAAGAAACCTGTTTTGCAAAAATTTTAACCAGCCTCTTTTTGGCTTTGGTTTGATGCCCCATATCCGGTTAATGGAATCCTGTATATCACCAAAAACTGTTGTTGCACCAATTAATAATGTAATAACACCAACTATTGCAGCCAATATGCCTTTGCCACTTACAGATGCATTCTTTATTATCTCTTGTAATTGTGCGGCTGTGGCTGAACCAACAAAACTGTTTAATTGTTCATATATTTTTCCTTCCACTGCTTCGCGCCCTAAAAAAATACTGCATAAAGAAATAATTACTACCAGTAAAGGCCCCATGGAGAAAACTGTATAATAAGCAAGGCTGCCACTAAGTTTTGTAACATTATCGTTACCAAACCCTTTAAAAGAATCTTTTAAAACACTGAATATGCCTTTAGCTGAAATGTTCTTTTTCATTAGTGAAGGTTAAAAGTTTTTTAAGTAAAAACCCCGCCATTGGCGGGGTTAGCTTAAACAAGCTTTTGAAACAGACTAAGAAAACAAATTTTCGGTTTGCCTTTCTGTACTATCAATTGTATCGCTCATAATATCGTATGCATCTTCTGCCGAGTTACTAATACTGTTTCTTCTCTTGTTATAAACATATACTGCAATACCTGCGGCAAGCGCAATCAGGGCGCTTGTAATTATCGTTTTGTTTTTCATGTATATATTTTATTTATACATCCTCTTCTGAATCTTCTTCACCGGCTTCATCGCCTTCGGCATAAGCCTGTTCATTTACAGTGCCTGAAATTTCAGTAAGCTTTTCATCTGTTTGTGATTCTTCCTGGAGTGTTTCATCAAGCAATGATGCGATTTCGTCTTCACCCATCATTTCAGCATGTGCTTTTAAAGATCCGTAAGCGGCTATTTCATAATGCTCAATTTTTTGTGCTGATATAATAAGGGCAGCATCTCTTGCATAGCCTTCTTCATATTCATCAATGGCTTCTTTGCCTTCTTCCACCAAACCTTCCATGGCCGGGCATTTCTTGCCTTGTGCTCTTTTACCAAGTTGTTCAAAAACCTGTTCAAGTCTTTCAATTTGTCCTTCCGTTTGCTGCGTATGCTCTTCAAATGCAGCGCTCAGGTTTTCATCATAGGCGGCCTTACTCATTTTCGGTAATGCTTTGGCAAGATGCTTCTCAGCCCAATAAATATCTTTTAAAGTATCTTCAAAAACTTTTGACAGATCTTCTTTCTGGCTTGAGCCGTTTGAAGCGCCTTTTGAATTGTTGCTGCGTGATGATGCAGAACTTGTTTTTTGCGGAGATTTTGTAGTTGATCTTCCTCCTCCTTTTGTGGCTGTGCTTTTCATATAAATTTTTATTTTTTTATTTGATTACAAGACTAAATCCAATTTCATACCAACTTATATTGCTACTTTTTTCCCCAGTTGTTTTCCATATCATCATAATTCTTTTTTGATATGGTTGATTTTTTCCTGCTTTTTGAAGTCCCTTTTTTCTTTTTAGCATTTATATTATTTACAAGGGAATTTTTAACGCCGAGTTTGTTCTTTTTTGTACTGCTTTTTTTAGCAGATTTCCGGGGTCCGGATTTATTTGGCTTGCTTTTTTTACTTGATTTTGCCACGTTTTGTTTTTTGAATTTTACGCAAGTGTTATGCCTGTTTTAATTATAGTTGAACACATATTTCTGTAAAGCAGTTGACATAAAACAGAATTGCTTTGCAACATCTTCTTGTTTTTTCAATGTTTGAGAATAATTTTGACCAAATGCAAAAAGTTTCACTGCGACTTTTTACCCTGCTTTTTTGTTTTCCATTGTTATGTTGCGCACAAACCAAAACGCTGAATGGCGAAATACTCGACAAACAAAGTGATGAACCAATTCCCTTCGCTTCAATAAAGTTATTACTGAAAGGTGGCGGCGAACTCACTGATTCGCTCGGGCGGTTTACACTAACCCTGAATAATATATTGCCAACGGATACTTTGCAAATTTCAAGTGTTGGTTATGTTACAGCATTTATCCCTGTTTCCACATTGCGCGATTCTGTATTTGTAACCATACAATTAACCGTTTTGCCGCCACAGAAAACCATCACTGTAAAAACAAAATACAACAGGGCACTATGGTTTTGGAGAAAAATAATAGCGCATAAAGATGAAAATGATAAGCACCATTTTGATAATTACGGGTACGAAGTATATAATAAACTGGAAGTTGACCTTGCAAATGTTGACAAAGAAAAACTTTCAAAAAACGTTTTTCTTAAACCCCTGAGCTTTGTTTTAAATTATGTTGACAGCACCTCGGAAGATGCACCTTTCCTGCCGGTATATCTTACAGAAACGCTATCAGATTTTTATTACCAGCGTGATCCGCGCAGAACGCGTGAGGTTATTAAAGCAACTATAACCAACGGAATAGAAAATGAAAGCTATATAAAGCAGTTAGGCGCAACATACCAGAACGTGGATATTTACAACAATTCCATCCCGGTTTTTAATAAAATGTATGTGGGGCCTTTCAGCGATAATGCGGACAACTATTACAATTTTAAATTACTCGATACACAATATCTCGCCGGCAAGCGGTTGGTACATTTTGCATTTACACCAAAACATCCCGGTGGTGATATGTTCACCGGCGATTGCTGGGTACATGATACCAGTTTTTCCATACAAAAAATTATGCTGCGCCCTGCGCTGGATGCAAATCTGAATTTTATTACGGGCCTAACATTAATACAGGAATTTAAACTGATAAACGATACCAGCTGGTTTTTATACAAGGATAAATTTGTGGCAGATATTTCACCTGTTGGCAAAAACCGTCTTGGTTTTAAAGCACGTAAAACAACCACTTACAAAAACGTAATTGTAAACAGCAATGTAATTACACAAAATCTTGACTCAGGCAAATCAAATGAACAAATAATATTAAAAAATGATGCGCAGAATAAACCGGATTCGTTCTGGCAACAAAGCCGCCATGAAACTTTGAATTCAAACGAGCAAACAGTATATAAAGTGCTCGATACACTGCTGAAAAACCCAACCTATAAGCGCTATCATAACGGCGTAAATTTTCTTACTACCGGCACTTTAGATGTAGGTAACGTACGTATTGGACCCTGGTATAATTGGATCTCGAGTGATGTATATGAAGGCACGCGTTTGCGTTTTGATCTTGCCACTAATACAAAATTCAATAAGCACCTTAACCTGCGCGGTTACCTGGCGTATGGTTTTAAAGATGATGCCTTTAAGGGCAAGGCAGAGGTTAAATATCTTTTTCACCGCACGCCGTGGAGCTATATTGATTTTTATTATAAAAAAGATCTCGATAACGGACAGGTCTTTTATGACCAGTTGGGCAGCGATAATTTATTTGGTTCCATATTGCGCAAACCAAATATTCCCAGCAAATACCAGCAGGTAACAGAAAAAAGATTCGAATATTATTCAGAAACGTATAATGGTTTTGCGTTCGGCATATCAGCAAGCAACCGTGAGTATAAACCGCTGCTCAATTTACCCGGCGCTTCATTATTTCCATCAAAAGATGGCGAGCCTTTTAATACGTTTGAAACAGGTTTGCGCATACGCTATGCCTACCAGGAGCGTATGATAGAAGACAATTTTTACCGCGCCAGTTTTGGCAGCGATTACCCTATTGTTGAGCTGCGCTATACGCATGGTTTTCCCAATGTTTTAAATAGCAAGTATAAATATGATAAGCTTGATATTTCGGTTTCAGATTATGTAAGCATTGCACCTTACGGCAGTTTGTATTACAATTTTTTCGCCGGCAAATTATTCGGAACTGTGCCTTATCAAATGCTGGATATACAGCCCGGCAACGAATGGTATTTCTACAGCAAATATTCTTTTAACCTTATGAACCGGTTTGAATATCTCACCGACCGCTATGCAGGCTTTAATATTGAACACAATATTGGTTCGGGAATATTCAGGTACACAAAGCTTACACGCAAATTAAAGTTCCGGCAGTTTTGGGAAGTAAAAGGTGTGGTGGGTGATCTGTCTGATGCAAACCGCACGCTTAATTTTGTAGGGCTTAATTATCCGTTCAAAACACTTAATAATAAAATGTACATGGAGGTTGGAACCGGCGTTGATAACATCCTTAAATTTTTCAGTATTGATTTTATCTGGCGTGTATTACCGCAGCCTTTGCCCGCTGCACGCGCTCAACGCTTTGGTGTGTTTGGAGGGTTTAAGTTCTCGTTGTAATTGTGTATTGTTCATTGTTCACTATTCATTGTTCCCGCTTACTCCTTCACGCACTTTCACCCATTAATTTTATTTTCAAATATTTTTTATATTTGAAATACCATTATTCACTAACATAAAACCAAACTAACATGGCCCGGTTACTTATCCCCGAAGATTTCGCTAACCAGCTTACCCTGTTAAACAACATCATTACAAAAAATACAGCACTTGGTGCAGCAAGCCCGCTACCTGCTTTCTTAACGCAACAAAATATTGACCTCGACGATGACCTTACCGCGGGCAACAGCGCAGCCACGCACGAAACAAGCCGCGCACTGCTAAGTAAGCAAAGCGAAAACTTTAATCAACTGCGCGATAACCGTTTTAATTTACCGTGGAAGCACGTTACAGGCGGCGTTCAGTTCTTAAAATCTTTTTACAGGGGCAATACTGCAGAGCTTGGCAATTGGGGCATAACCATTACCGGCAGTAACAAGGTTACGTATCCTGCTGCGTTTACCAGCCGCCTCGCCATCGTAAATACATTTATAGAAAAGCACGACAGCTATGCTGCCGGCACCAGCCCGTTGCAGCCGTACCTAACCGAGCAGGGCATCGATCTTGCCGCAGACCTTACTTTAGCTGACAATGCCGATGGCGATAATACAAACGCTATTGACACCAGCCATGAAAGCGAGAATGAAACCGAACTGCGCGATAACCTGTGGAACCCCGTACTGGCGCACATACGCGCCATAGGTAATTTTTTAATGCGCCTTAACCGTGGCAACGAAAAAGCCGTTGGCTTGTGGGGTTTTGTGGTTGATGACAGCCCGCAGGCACCGAAGCTGCGCACAACTAAACAAATGTTGAGTGAAACAAAAACCAACAAAGCAGTTGTAATCGGATCTGTTGACGGAAAATATACTGTGCTCTGCTATCAATAAAACAAGTAAAAGAGCAAAAAAAACGAGTAAAACTCTCAGAAAAACGAGTAAAATTCTGAAAGAAACGAGTAAAATTTCGGGAAAAACGAGTAAAAAATTTAAAGAAACGAGTAAAACTTTTAAGAAAACGAGTAATTCTTTTTATGTTTTGAGTGAAGCATCAAGCATAACCGCCTGTCGCCATTCCCGCGCAGGCGGGAATCTCATTTGTTGGTTTTTTAATGGAGATAAATTTTTGGAATTGCGTATGATAGCGCCAATCTTTGCGTTAGGAGCCATTCTAAAAATGAACTTCACAGCCACATTCAACAAATTAAATATCCCTACAGTGTATGTTTACATTGTATCGGCTTTAATGATAACAGAAGTAATTGTTTACAGAATAAACGAACAATTTGATTGGATTATTCGCAAGCAACTTTTTGATGTGATTCCCACTTCACTGCATCAGAGCTATTTGGGATTACAGTTCCTGTTATTACTGTTTAGCATGGTTAATATTATTGTTATTCCTATTATTGGCATAATGATTTTCGTCACAAAAAAAGGCATACTCCCAGTTATTGTTAGTTTAATAGCATCTCTTCTTTACTACTTGCTTCTACGAGAATTAGGTGATGGAATAATATAGCTGGATTTCACTGTTTCCTATCGGTTGGTGTCCCACCACAACCGAAACTACACAACATTTATCTTATAATAATGAGATGCCCATTCAAGTTGGGCATGACGATAAACCGGTTATGTTCTTCACGGCGGTTATTGCTGTAAGAGCTATATAAACAAGTTACACAGAGGGAGGAGATGGCCGACAAAACGCGCGGAGCGTTCGGGTTTGTCTTGATTTTTCTTTGGTTACTTTCTTTGCATCAAGGCAAAGAAAGTAACATTCAGCCGCCATGAAAAACGGGACGTACAAGGGAGTGACACAAGGGACGACGCCACAAGGCTTAACTGCTGGTTACCAAAAAATATTTTACGCATCTTTATATAAAAAAATTATGTGGTGGATATACGCGTTGCTTTCTGCATTCTTTGCCTCACTTACTGCCATCTTTGCCAAGGTTGGTGTAAAAAATATTGACTCTGACCTGGCTACGGCCATTCGCACGGTTGTTATAATTATACTTGCGTGGAGCATTGTATTTTTTAAAGGCACCGCGCATACCATTCAAAGTTTCAACAAACAAAACTGGCTGTTTTTAATTTTATCGGGATGCGCTACCGGGCTGTCATGGCTATTTTATTTTAAAGCATTGCAGGCGGGAAAAGTTTCGCAGGTGGCGCCGGTTGATAAATTAAGTGTTGCCTTAACGATAGTTTTATCTGTTATCTTTTTAAAAGAATCTGTAACGTTTAAAGATGTGATCGGCGCTATATTAATAACCGGCGGAACGTTTGTGTTGATCTTATAAAGTTAATATGACTCGCTGTCTGCGGGAAATGAGTTTGTTTTTACATCATTCACGTATTGCTGCACGGCGCCTGTTATCTGCTCATATAAATTAAGATATTGCCGCAGAAAACGCGGCTTGAATTCTGTGTTTATGCCGAGCATATCGTGCATTACCAGCACCTGCCCATCGCAATATTTGCCGGCGCCGATACCAATGGTGGGTATGGTTATGCTTTCTGTAACTTCTTTCGCTAACTGCGCGGGAATTTTTTCAAGCACAATTCCGAAACAACCTGCTTCTTCCAACAGCTTTGCATCGTTGCGTAACTTATTTGCTTCTTCTTCTTCTTTTGCCCGCACATTATATGTACCAAATTTATAAATGCTTTGCGGCGTTAAACCTAAATGACCCATTACCGGTATACCGGCAGAAATAATACGCTTGACACTTTCCAGCACTTCTTCGCCACCTTCCAGCTTAAGTGCATGTGCACCGGTTTCTTTCATAATGCGAATGGCAGAAGCAAGCGCTATTTCAGAATTGGATTGATAAGAACCGAAAGGCAGATCAACAACAACAAGGCAGCGGTTAACACCACGAATTACTGATGATGCATGATAGATCATTTGTTCTAAAGTAATGGGGAGTGTTGTTTCATGACCAGCCATTACATTGCTGGCGCTATCCCCAACAAGTATTACATCAATGTTTGCATTATCAATAATTTTTGCAAAAGAAAAATCGTAAGCAGTAAGCATGGAAATTTTTTCTCCATGCTGTTTCATGCGCTGTAAAGTGTTAGTGGTGACCTTTTTTATTTCTTTATTGATAGACATCAGGATAAAATTAAATAGTAGTAAAGCTTTTTTTCTTCAACAGAAATTTTGAATTTGGTTTCAAAAATCTAAGCTAAGTTTTTATTAATAAAAAATAAAGAGGCTTTATAAAAGCAACTTTTATTAGTGCAGTTTATGAACTTCGTTATTAAGCAAAGAATAAGTATCACCACTTTCTTTGCATACCGCAACGCCTTCCCTGTTAAAGTTAAGTTTGCTTCCAAACGCACTCATCCATCCTATATGTTTTGCAGGATTGCCGGCCATTAATGCATAAGCGCTTACATTTTTCGTAATTACAGCACCTGCGCCGATAAAGGCATATTCATGAATTGTTATACCGCAAAGAATGGTTGCATTTGCGCCAATAGTTGCACCCTTCTTTATAACTGTTTGTTTAAATTCTTTTTTTCTTGAAATTGTGCTGCGCGGATTTATAACATTTGTAAACACACAGGATGGACCGAGAAACACATCATCCTCACAAATAACGCCTTCATACAACGACACATTGTTTTGCACTTTTACATTATTGCCCAATACAACATTGCCTGCTATAAAAACATTTTGCCCGATAGTACAATTGTTTCCAATGTTGCAATCTTTCATCAAGTGTGTAAAATGCCAGATGCTTGTACCCTCGCCAATAATTGCACCTTCATCAATTATGGCACTTGCATGTGCAAAAAAATTTTTCTGCATGATGTTTTTATCAATCATGCAAACTAAATTATTTATAGCAATGAAAATATTAAGCCGGAACTATGCCGATATGCCTGTATGTGCATCAGTTCCTGAATTCCTGTGAGATCATTATACCATACACACCACCATCAAGAATACCAATGCCAAGCCTGCCAAAACCCGGTCGTAAAATATTTGCACGATGTCCCGGCGAGTTCATTAAACCCTGGTGTGCAATAGCAAGCGTTTGTGCCAGTGCAAGATTTTCACCTGCAAGAAAAAAACGAATGTGCGCTTCACGCATGCGATCAAAAGGATCTTTTCCTTCAGGTGTAACGTGTGCAAAATAACCGCGCTGAAACATATCAGCCGAATGCGCCTCTCCCACTTTTGCCAGTGCAGTATCAAACGCTAATGGTTGTAATCCTTGTTTTCTTCTTTCATTGTTTACCAACACCAACATCTTTGCTTCAAGGTCTGGCCTTTCTTTAAATTGTTTGGTTTTAAAAGGTAAGGTAACTATCTCATCACTTTCCGGTTCAACGGTTAATTTATTCATGCTTTGGTTGATGGCCTTATTAAACACAGGCGATATTTTTTCATCAAGCCATTCTGTTTTAACCGCCAGATTATTCGCAATCACACTGCCGCGTGCAGTAGTGGAAATGCCATCTGCAATGGGAAAAGCAAACAACAAAGCGGCAACCACTGTGGCAAATATCAAACCGTTAATAAATCCAGGTATCATACCTGCCGCACGGTTAAGCGAACTCCTGTGCATACCGGAAGTGGTGGTTCTTAATATCGCGTTTATAATAATTGATAAGATCAACCTTGAAATAATAACAACAAGAATAAATGCGAGCGGTAAGGTCCACACGCCAAGCGACGGAATATACGTATCGAAAAATTTTGCAGCGTAAGGATAAAAGGCAAAGCCTGCACACACACTGCCCAACCAGCCAAGCAATTCAAGACTTCCAAGTAAAAATCCACGATGCCACCCGCTCCATACAGATAAAATAATGATTCCAATGAGTAAAACATCTATCCAGTTCATAAAAGTTTATTTCCAAGCAAAAATTATGCTATCAAAAAAAAGCCCCTGCTTTCGCAGAGGCTCCAAGGGAACATTGGTTGAACAATGTTACTTATTTGTTTGAACTGTTCTTATAATTGCGGTTTGTGCTGCTTCCTGTATCATTCATATCTGAATCTTCATCCGTAGCATTATTCATGTTTCCGCTGCGCATGTTGGTTGAGGAATTGCGGTTTGAACCCATGCCAGAACCAGACTGATTGTTTCCTGTCATTCCCTGCCCGGAATTGTTCATGCCTGAGTTACTCATATTTCCAGAGCCTTGTGAAGATTGGTTTGTATAGCTACCGCTATTTCCCATTCCCTGTGAACCCTGGCTGCCGCCTGTTCCCTGCCATGATTGGTCACTTTGCGATGATCCGCTTTCACTGCTCATGCCTGTTCCTTTATTGCTTCCATAATTAGACTGTGATGATCCTCCCCCACTGTTTTGTGTTCCTGATCTTTGATTCTTACTATTCATTTCATTGGCGCTGTCGTTTACATCCTGATCAAGGTCCTGGTTTTGATTTCCGGATGAATTGTTTGTTTTCATAAAAATTGTTTTTTAATGATTAACAATACCATGTATAACGCAAATAGCAAGCCATTCAACCGCATCTGTATCAACGTGAGATCATAAAAATAAAATGTGTTGCGTCAGTTCCTCAACCGGGAGAGATTAAATAAAGTGTTAACTATGCGTCTCTTATTTTTGTACGCATTAATAATTAATGAAAGATTTTAAGCGATACTTGATTACTGCGGCTTTGCCTTACGCTAACGGACCTATTCATATAGGGCATTTGGCGGGAGTTTATTTGCCGGCCGATATTTATGTGCGCTATTTACGTGCACAAAAAAGAGATGTAAAATTTGTTAGTGGCAGCGATGAACATGGTGTTCCTATTACCATCCGTGCAATGAAGGAAGGCATTACGCCGCAACAGGTAGTTGATAAGTACCACACGATCATTAAAGATAGTTTGGAGCAGATGGGCGTTTCATTTGATATTTATTCAAGAACGTCTAATGAAATTCATCATAAAACTTCACAGGATTTTTTTCTAAATCTTTATAACAAAGGTTTGTTTGAAGAAAAAGAAACTGAACAATATTATGATGAGAAAGCAAAAACTTTTTTAGCAGACAGATATATAATTGGTACCTGCCCGGTGTGTGGTAATCCGAATGCTTATGGCGATCAATGCGAACGTTGCGGTTCTTCATTAAGTCCTGAAATGTTGATCAATCCTCGCAGTGCTTTAAGCGATGCAACGCCAATTAAAAAGAAAACTAAGCATTGGTATTTTCCATTGCAGAACTATGAAGCTTTTTTAAAGCAATGGATTTTAGAAGACCATAAAGAATGGAAGAACAACGTGTATGGTCAATGTAAAAGTTGGTTAGATAACGGTTTGCAATCAAGGGCAATGACGCGTGATAGCAATTGGGGAATACAAGTGCCATTGCCTGATGCGGAAGGAAAAGTTTTATATGTTTGGTTTGATGCGCCAATCGGTTACATAAGCGCTACCAAAGAACTCACAGAAAACTGGCAAGATTACTGGCAAAGCGAAGATTCGAGATTGATACATTTTATTGGTAAGGATAACATCGTTTTTCATTGTATTATTTTTCCCGCAATGTTGCATGCGCACGGCGAATTTGTGTTGCCTGATAATGTGCCTGCCAACGAATTTTTAAATATTGAAGGCGACAAAGTTTCAACTTCACGCAACTGGGCAGTTTGGGTGGATGAATATTTAAAAGATTTTCCCGGTTGTGAGGATGTATTGCGTTATGTGCTTTGCAGCAATGCACCGGAAACCAAAGACAATGATTTTACATGGAAAGATTTCCAGGAAAAAAACAACAGTGAACTCGCAAGTATCTTCGGAAATTTTGTGAACCGAACTTTTGTGCTGATGCACAAATTATGCAATGGCAAAGTGCCGAAGTTGCATGAAGATGTGATGGATGATTTAGATAGAAATTTGATCCGGGAAATTCAAAATTCAAAAGTAAAAATTCAAAATGCGATTGAAGAATTTAAGTTTCGCGAAGCATTGTTTGAAGTAATTGACCTTAGCCGTAAAGGCAATAAATATATGCAGGAAAAAGAGCCGTGGAAGAAATCGGTTGACGGTGGACCGTTGACCGTTGACCGAAAACTTATTGATAATTGTTTGCATTTATGTTTACAGCTTACTGCAAACCTCGCAATACTTTTCAATCCGTTTCTTCCATTCACTGCAAAGAAAATGCTGCACATGATGAAAGTAGTTGATAAGATGTTAGATTGGGGAAATGCAGGTTCAACAAAATTGTTGAGTGTTGGTTATAGTTTGCGTGCGCCGGAAATTTTATTCAGAAAAATTGAGGATAAAGAAATAGAAGAACAGATTAATAAATTAAAAACTGGCTTAGTGAAATCCGAAAACACAAATACTAAATCCGAAGAAAAAGAAAAGCTATTAGCGAATAGCCAACAGCTCAAAGCACAGATTCAGTATGATGATTTTGCTAAACTCGATCTGCGTGTTGGTAAAATTTTATCAGCAGAAAAAGTAGAGAAAGCAGATAAACTATTAAAGCTTGAAATTGATTTGGGTTTTGAAAAACGAACAATAGTTTCAGGTATTGCTTTGCATTTTAAAGCTGAAGATATAGTTGGAAAACAAGCTGTAGTTGTTGCTAATCTTGCGCCGCGTAAAATGCGTGGCATAGAAAGCAACGGAATGATATTGATGGCGGAAAATGCAGCAGGCAAACTGATCTTTATAAATCCTGATGAAGATACAGATGCAGGAAGCGGGGTGAGTTAGAAAAGCCATTGGCTGATAGCTTTTCGTAAGTACAAGTGTGCGACGCAAGGGACGATGCCATGAAATACAAAAGCTGGTTACATAAATTATTTCTTATAAAAACAACGAGTGATATATAATGAAGAATTTACCATTGAATCCGCAACTGTTTATTGAGAATCGTAAGCGGTTTGTAAAAGAAATGAAACCCAACAGCATTGCCATTTTTAACAGCAATGATGAAGTACCGAGTAATAGCGATGCACTGTACAGGTTTCAACAAAACACAAGTTTATACTGGCTTTGCGGCATTGAGCAGGAAGATACAATGGTGATACTTTTTCCTGATAATCCTGATGAAAAATACCGTGAAGTTTTGGTGCTGGTAAGACCCGTTGAGTTAAAAGAAAAATGGGACGGCAGAAGATTACGTGCCAATGAAGCAACCGAATTAACAGGTATTAAAACTATTGTTTGGTTAGATGGTTTGGATGCATTGCTGCAAAAATGGATTCATGCTGCAGACACAATTTATTTAAACACAAACGAGCATGATCGTAAATCAACAACATTTTATGCAACGCGTGATTACCGTTTTGTGCAGGATATGAAAGAGAAATATCCATTGCATAATTATGAGCGTGCAGCAAAGATCTTGTTTAAACTGCGTGCAATAAAAACAAAGTATGAAGTCGAAGTAATTACAAAAGCGATTGACATAACAGATAAAACTTTTCGCCGCTTATTGCAGTTTATACAACCGGGTATAATGGAGTATGAAATTGAAGCTGAAATAATGCATGAATTTTTACGTAACCGCGCAAGAGGTGAAGCTTATGGAAGCATTCTTGCCAGTGGTGACAGAGCTAGAACATTGCATTATATTTTTAATAATGAAGAAGCGAAAGACGGTGAATTAATACTAATGGATTTTGGAGCTAATTATGCCGGTTATGCGGCTGATCTTACACGCACAGTTCCGGTGAATGGAAAATTTACAAAGCGACAGAAAACAGTGTATAATGCCTGTTTGCATTTACATAATTATGCAAAGAGTTTATTGAAGCCAGGCATTACACTTACGGATTATCACGAAAAAGTTGGCGATGAAGCTTCAGTAGTTTTTCAGAAAATCGGGCTGCTGAAAAAAACAGATATAAAGAATGAAGACAAAGAAAACCGTGCATACAGGAGATATTTATACCATGGTATTTCACATCATTTAGGTTTGGATGTGCATGATCTTGGTCCTTTTACTGAACCATTAAAAGAAGGCATGGTTTTAACGGTTGAGCCCGGCATTTATATTGAGCAGGAACAAATGGGTATTCGCATTGAGAACAATGTTTGGATAACAAAGAATGGCAATATTGATTTGATGAAAAATATTCCGATTGAAGCGGATGATATCGAAAAACTGATGAAAAAATAATGAAGCAGATACCCAACATCATCACATTACTCAACCTATTCTTTGGTTGTATTGCAATTGTTTATATTCTGCAACCGGGTCTCGTGCCTTTATATAATTCAAATGACTTGGCATTAGTTCCTGATGTTACAGATCTCGGCACACAGTATGTAAGCATTCCTGAACAAATGTTCATGGCTTCTTTATTTGTTGGCCTGGCAGCCGTTGTTGATTTTTTTGATGGTTTTGTTGCCCGATGGATGAAAGCAACATCGCTTATTGGGCTGCAATTAGATTCTCTCGCAGATGTTGTAAGTTTTGGCGTAGCGCCTTCATTGATTATCTATCAATTTTTACGTTTAAGTTTCGCACAACAGGATAATGGTTTGGAAATAAACATCATCTTCTTATTACCTGCATTTTTAATTGCGTGTGCGGGTGCATATCGTTTAGCGAGATTTAATACTGATAAAGAACAAACAAATTATTTTAAAGGTGTTCCTATTCCTGCAAATGGCTTACTGGTTGCATCATTTCCATTAATTTATTGGACGAATACTTATCCTTTCGTAACGAATATTTTAATTAGCCCATGGTTTTGGTATGCAGTAATAATTATTCTTTCATGGCTGATGCTTTCAAAAATACCAATGCTGGCATTAAAGTTTTCAAACGTAAGTGTTATTAAAGTGCTTCCATTTATTATTCTTGCAGTACTTGCTATTACTGATACATTTTTGTTAGGTTGGCTAACAGTGCCTGTAACATTTATAGGATACGTTATTCTATCTTTGATTAATAAACCAGATTCACAATGACATATAATGTTCAGATAAAAGTTATGTTATTAAAAGACTTGCTTGATCCACAGGGCAAAGCAGTTCAGCAAGGTTTAAAAAATTTAGGTTTGAATGGAGTGAACGATGTACGCATTGGCAAACACATTACTTTACAGGTTGATGCAAACTCTGAGGAAGAAGCAAAAAAACTTGCTGATGATGCTTCAAAAAAATTACTTGCAAATCCCGTGATGGAATTTTATGAAATTGAAATGGTGAATTAATTTGACAATTAGCCAATTTGATAATGTGCCAATTGTCAAATTGCCGAATTTTCAAATTTCAAATTATGCTTTATCTCGTCCCCACGCCGCTTGGTAATTTAAAAGATATAACACTCCGTGCTTTAGATGTTTTAAATTCTGTTGATTTGATTTTGTGTGAAGACACACGCACATCATCCAAATTGCTACAACATTATCAAATACAAAAACCATTATCGCCATATCATCAGCACAACGAACATAAAATTCTTACACATTTAATTGAACAACTACAGGATGGTAAAACAATGGCTGTGATTACAGATGCAGGAACACCAGGAATTTCTGATCCCGCTTTTTTATTGGTGCGTGAATGTTTAAAGAATAAGATTAAGGTTGAATGTTTGCCGGGTGCAACCGCTTTCGTTCCTGCTTTGGTGAATAGCGGCTTGCCAATAAACCGTTTTGTATTTGAAGGTTTTCTTCCTTTGAAAAAGGGCAGGCATACTTTGCTTACAGAACTTGCAAATGAAGAACGAACAATGGTTTTTTATGAAAGCCCTGTGCGACTTGTAAAAACTTTAAAAGATTTTATTGAATATTTTGGTGCTGAAAGAAAATGCAGTGTTAGCAGAGAGTTAACAAAGATGTTTGAGGAAAATTTTCAGGGAAGTTTATACGAAGTTTGCGAATATTTTTCGTCCAAAAACGTAAAAGGCGAAATTGTAATTGTTGTTGAAGGAAACCCTTCTTAGATCAAACATACCTGTATGAAAAAAGTATTTTGTTCGGCAATGTGCTTCTTTATAATTGTAGTTGCTGATGCACAGATAAGAAAAATTCCGGCTGAGGTTACTGATGCATTTGCAACCCGTTACCCGCATGCAACCGGTGTGGAGTGGAGAGACAAACTTCAATATTTTGAAGCATCATTTCAATTAAACGGCGCCACAATTTCGGCTGACTTTTCATCTAAAGGCGAATGGCAAAGCAGTGAACGCAATCTTAGTTTTGAACAACTTCCCGGTGAAGTAAAAGATGGCTTTGCAAAAAGCAAATATGCTGAGTGGGAAAAAAAATCTGTTACGGAAGTGCAGGAACTAGGCAAACCACTTCAGTACAAAATAAATGTGTATAAAAGCGGTTTACAAAAGAAGAATTTATATTTTGATGCAAATGGCAAATTGCTGAAAGATGCGATTAATTTGTAGGCTTTTAAACAAATAATTTAGCCGAAATTAAATTTCAACAAGGTTTCTTCTTATCGCTTCCAAAGCCATACCCGTGCGGCTCTGCACATTTAGTTTTCGAAAAATATTTTCACGATAACCATCAACAGTTCTTTCAGAAACATGCATTACAGCTGCAATTTGTTTATAGGTAGCATCACTGCAGGCAAGCTGCAAAAATTCTTTTTCCTTTTCAGTCAACTGCAATTCGTGCTGCTTGTCCTGGTGCTGCAGCAACCGCCGATAATTTATATTAGATGCATCCGAATTATAATAACCTTTTTTATAAATCTCATGCAATGCCTTATTTAATTCTTCAGGATGAATATCTTTTAAAAGATAAGCGCAGCAACCGGCTTTGATCATACTGATGATAGTGGCGTCATCATCTTTCATAGAAAGCGCAACCAGCTTTATAGCAGGATATTTTTTTGAAAGATAATCTGCAGTTGCGCGGCCATCCATTACTGGCATATTTACATCAAGCAGAATTATATCCGGTTCAATTCTTTTTGCTTCAAGCCTGTCAATCAGTTCTTTGCCGTTCATCGCTTCAGCAACTATTGTAAAATCTTCAAGCGTACCAATCAGCAGGCTAAGTGATTTTAAAAAAAGCTGGTGATCGTCTGCAATAGCAAGTGTTATGGCCATTTGTTGTTTCAAGTTTAAAAATTTCAATATTTTAACGTTCGCAAATCTATCGCTCAACTACTCACCATCAACTGTGTACGGGAATCGAAATTGTTATCAGCGTTCCTTTTTCTTCACGTGGTTTCCATTCAATAGTACCGCCCAATAATTGCGTACGGTGTTCCATATTACGCAAGCCAAGACTTTCTTTTTTAGCTGATTCAATATCAAAGCCGCGTCCGTCATCTTCTATAGTTAGTTCAAAATGGCTGTCGGTATTTTTTATTTCTATGCTGATGTGTTTTGGAAACGCATGCTTTATACTGTTTTGCAAGGCCTCCTGCACTACGCGAAAAAGCATCACCTGCGCATCTGGTTCCAACGGTAATTTTTCATACTGGCTGATAAGATGCACTTCAATATTTCTTGCCGCATTTATACGATCTTTTTCTGCTTCTAAATTTTCAACCAGGTTAAATTGATGCAACCATTCTTTGTTGAGTGATTTAGAAAGCGAACGCAGATCCTGTATCGCTTTACCAACCGTTTGTTCCGCGGTTTTTAAAGTGTCAGGAACGGTTTGCATTTCCATGGTTGTGATACCTAATAAAAGTTTGGTGCTGCTAAGCAGTTGCCCAATGTTATCGTGGAGTTCCTGGCTTATTTGATGAAAAGAATATTCCTGTGTTTCGAGTTGAGATTGGAGAAGTTGTTCGCGGTATTGTTTTTCCATTTGTTCGATTTCCTGTTGGTGCCTGAATCTTCTTCTTTGATAAGTAAGCAAAATATAGATTAAAAATCCGGTTAAGATTACAAATACGATGGTACCAACTATTGTAACGATAAAGACTTCCTGATATTTATCCGGCATAAAAATGAATAGGCGATAAGTGAATACAATATAATATTAAATACCTGAAGATTAATAACCAGTCCTGTAGCCAAAGTTTTATATTTTACATAATTATCAAGCAAATAATTAAGCATACCAGTAAATGGTAATGTACAGGGATAAAATATTAAAAGTCCAGTAGCAATCCAAAATTCTGAAAGTTTTTTTAAACGTGTTAATGGTGTTAAGATAAATAGTTGATAATAATAAACTGTTGTCATAAAAATTATAAGGATGCTTTCCAAGATGCTTATATAACTATTCCAGTTTTGAAAACTAAAGATTCTAATAACGCAGAAATACCAAATTATGGGAAAGACTATTAAAAGAGTACTTGCAAATTTCTTAAACCACCTTAAGGTAATAACTAAAATAAAATACAGCGTATACAGGGTGAGTTCAATTGGAATAAATACATTATATAAACTCAAATTATCTGGTAATTTGAACAAACTCGGCCCCCAAAAAGCAAAGCATTCATTTATAATTGTAAGTAATAACAAAATTGATAACACCTTTAAATGTCTGGGATGCTTATTGAAGTTAATTACACTGCACATAAAACAAAATGCCAGGCAAATTAAATATGTATATGTTGTAATAATTACCACTAAGGACATTTTGCTGGTGGACATGGGATGCCTGTGTCAGCAAAATCTTTGCTACTTAAAATTGCTATTTCGTCTTCAACTTTATTGTATAATTTGTCGCTTTTATCCATTGCTTTAAGCTGAGCTTTAAGATTCGCCAAATGTGCATTAATTTCAGGTGTTGCCAAAGTAAGATACTCTACGCTACCACTCTCTTTTACAAACTCAAACAATAAATCAAGCTTAAAAGATAGTGTTGGATCAGAAGAAGATAAAGGCCAAGATGCGAAATCTATTTTGACACTCTCTATTTTATTATCCGTATCATTGTCAAGATATGTTACTATGTCTTTTGCAGTCCGATTCTCTTTAAACAATACAGCATCCGAATACCAAAGGCTATGTGATTCTTTTAAATTAATATTGTATTTTTTTAAGAACTGATTTTCAACTCTAGAAGCGACTTTACTGGTGTATCTATTCATCCATTTTACCACAAACTGATCTGATAGCTTAATTGCATAGAAATTTCCATTACCAGCAATGTAAGCTTTATCATCAATGTTATCAATGCTTACCGTATTGTCATCTTCATCATTTATCCTTGATGCAACTGTAGGTACTAAAACTAAATATAGAGTATTTGGTTTATATGGATCATTAGGTTTATCGTCACTTAATGCAAAATATATTCTAACGCCATCATAATCTTTGCCTCTAAAGTCATATAAAAAATCTCTAATCACTTTTTTTTTAAAAGAAAAATCTTCGCTGCTTATATGCATTTTTTCAAAAATAGCTTTCTCTTTATAGTCATAAAAAAAATCTATTCTTTCTTCGGCTTGCTCTTGCTCTATACAAGAGGCAGGTTCCTTTTTTGTACATTGACCATATATTTCAGTTTTAGAAAAAAGGAATGTAAATAACCAAAGAGGGCACAAAAATTTCTTATACATAAAAAGTATTTTAAATTAAAAATAAAATTCTTCCACAATTTTCAAACTTTCTCCAACTCCAACAAACCGCATTTCCCCCATTTCTTCACGGGAAAATTCCCACCCTTCTAACTTATCGCGTCTTTCATCTCCATCAAAATCCTAATCCCAGTTCCTTGCTCTTCTCTCCGCTTCCACTCAATACTTCCACCCAACAACTTTACGCGGTGCTGCATATTTCTTAAACCGAGGCTTTCTCTTTTGGCCGTATCAAAATCAAATCCGCAGCCATCGTCTTCAATGTTTAATTCAAAATGTTGGTGTGCATTTTTTATGGTAATGATTATATTGTTTGCGCCGGCATGTTTTATACTGTTCTGCAACGCTTCCTGCACAACACGAAATAAGATTACCTGTGCCTCGGGTTCAAGCGGCAATTTTTGATATGCACTTATAAGTTGCACATGAATGTTTCGCGCGGCATTTATACGTTCTTTTTCAGCATGCAAATTTTCTATAAGATCAAACTGGTGCAGCCATTCTTTATTCAATGACTTTGAAAGTGAACGCAGGTCCTGTATGGCTTTACCCAATGTTTTTTCTGCTGTATGCAATGCATCCGAAGCTGTCTGCATTTCTATTCCTACAATGCCTAATAACATTTTGGTGCTGCTTAAAAGTTGCCCGATATTATCATGCAATTCCTGGCTTATCGAACGAAATGAGTGTTCCTGAGTTTCAAGCTGCGACTTTAATAACTCGTGCCGGAATGCTGCCTGCATTAAAAATTTTTCTTTTTGATGATCTTGTTTACGCTTTTGATAAATAAGCAAGAAAGCAATGGAAAAACTTACAAGCATGGCAAATAAAATTGTACCGGTAATTATGGTTGTGACAATTTCTTGGGTGCTTATCTGCAGCGGCGGCATTATCAGGCTAACTGTTTTTGTAACGTAAATTCTTTAATAAATCCAGTAGCGAAACATACATACATGTTTATATTAAAAACCTGGTGTATTATTTCGAAACTTGACTGGTTGCTTTGCATCATATAATCCCACATAGAAAATATCATAGCAGTACAGGGCGCATAAAAAAGAAGCCCCGTAATATACCATAAAAAAGGGTCTTTAAAACTCAACGCTTTTTTGTTTCCATAAGCATACTGCTCAAAAATTATCAACAATATCCACCCTGTATACAATATGTTATTAAGGGCTGCCCATTCTGCAATAAAACTACTGGCAACATTGAAATATAATAAAAAGAAAATTGCCGCTATACCATAAATAACAGCAGTTGCTTTAATAAGCAAAAGGTTTTTTTTATGCTCAACATGCCTGCAGAAAATTGTGTACAGCAGATAAAACTCTAAGGGGGTGTAGATATTATATGTAAGCGATTTTACCGTTACGTTTTTCACATGCAAAGCATGCAATACCTGTGGTATACAGGCAAGTGCTACAACTATAAGAACGGTAAGTGATTCACGCGATAATGAAAAGATACAGATTAATCCAAACATCAACGGCAAGAAGCAGCTCCAGCTTGAAATAACGTCCAATATATTTCTTACAGTTTCTATCTGGCTGAAGTTTCAACCAAGATAATTTTATTTGCTCAAAAATATCAAAAGGCGTGCGTATATTTTATGTCAGGAAGGAGAAACAAGATCAGTTATTTGAGCAGCAAAAGCTCTCGGCGGATGCTCTGTCGCAACTTTTGCGAGAGAAACTCCGCCAACGTTTGTGGCGAATGTATTTGTTCCAGTTTTTGTGCACCCTGCAATTAATATGGTTTGTTCGCCCATTTTTTTTGTTCCATCATCTGCCGGTAATGAGCCCACTGCAATAATACAATGCGTAAACTGCAGGTTGCTGTGAGAAGGGTCATTTGGATCGCCATCAAAAAAACGCAAAAAGTCATCTTTACTGAAAACGTAAAAATTATTTCCGTCTTCGGTTAAATTAATTGCTTTCAGTGCACGGTTTGCATCAGCGGGAATGCCAAAGCTGCTTTTGTTGATTTGTGCGGTATGATTATTAATTGCATCCTCAGCAAAGCTTCTTATTCTTTCTTTTATAATAGCATTTGTTTGCAGATGATCATTTGCTTCAGAAGCTGTAATCGGAATGCCCAAATAATTGGCGGGGTTTGCTGCCATAAAAAGTTAGTTTAAAATAATGTGAGAATCAGTGGTATTAAATAATAAGATTATCACCGCAATATCTGTTTCCTTATTCAAACCGGTAGCCGTGATTTACCCATTACGCTTACGGGGATTTTCCCGCTTTTAAATGAGGTATTTCCCGTTGCATTCACAATAACCGGCATTTAGTTTTGACTTGATAATTAATTGGACAGGCACAAAAACTTATGAACTGCATTTCGGATAAATCCGAAGCATTCATAGTCCCTTTTTTCTTACCCAAACAGTTACAACCCTTGTTTTCATCCTAAACCTTTTTAATGCATTTAATTACTTAAGTAGTAGTAACGGGTCACTTCAAAATCCTAAAAGCTCCCTTTTCAAGCAAGGAGCCGCTTCTTTACAGGAGCGGCTTTTATTTTATCGTTATGTTTCTTAATATCTATCGTACTAATAGGAATTTTCAACGTATAATATTACTTTCGCGCAAAATTTAAAAATAACCGCATGGAAGTTGTAAAAAACATCGTTTGGCACTCAGCCACTATTACCAAAGAAGACCGTCACCGCATGAACGGTCATAAATCTGCTATACTCTGGTATACCGGTCTTTCAGGTGCCGGAAAATCAACCCTTGCCAATAAGGTAGAAGAAAAACTTTTTGAAAGAGGTTACCATACTTATGTGCTGGATGGCGATAACATACGCATGGGTTTGAATAAAGGATTGGGATTTGACGCAGAAGCACGCAAAGAAAACATTCGCAGAATTGGTGAAGTAGCAAAATTATTTGTTGATGCAGGTGCGATTGTTTCTACAGCTTTCGTTTCTCCTTACATTGAAGACCGTGATATGGTACGTACACTGGTTAAAGAAGGAGAATTTATTGAAATTTATGTAGCAGCTTCTCTGGAAGTTTGCGAAACCCGCGATACAAAAGGCTTATACAAAAAAGCGCGTGCCGGTGAGATTAAAAATTTTACAGGTATCAGCGATCCTTATGAACCACCACAACATCCTGAATTAACTGTTGACACAGGCAACCAAACACTTGAAGAAAGCGCACAGGTAGTAATGAGTTACCTTGAAGAAAACGGTTACATCGAGAAAGCGTAAATTATTTATCCATTCAAACAAAAAAATATTCACATGAATCAACCACACGGCGGAACGTTAGTAAACAGAATTGCAACCGGTGCACGCAAAGAAGCGCTGGAAGCAAAAGCTAAACAGATTTTTAATTTAACAATCGAAGACCGTTATGGTGCCGATATTGAAATGATTGCGGTTGGCGCTTTTAGTCCTATTACTGGTTTTATGGGAAAAGCTGATTGCGAATCAGCTATCGAAAATATGAAATTGACAAATGGTCTTGCATGGGGAATTCCAATTCCTTTACCTGCAGGTGACCAGTATGATAATATTAAAGAAGGCGAAGAGATTGCATTGGTGAATAAAGAAGGCAATGTTTTGGCAGTAATGACTGTTGAAGAAAAATTTGAATTGGATCTTGAAAATTTTGCACAAAAATGTTTTGGTACAACTGAAGATAAACATCCCGGTGTAGCTGCCATTAAACGTGGTGGTAACAAATTTATAGCTGGTCCTTTAGAAATGGTTAACCGCCCTTTGCGTAAAGAAGATATTGCTGATAAATATTTCATGGACCCATCTGAAACAAGGGCTGAGTTTGAAAAGCGCGGCTGGAAAACGATCGTTGCTTTCCAAACACGTAATCCTATACATCGTGCACATGAATATTTAATTAAATGCGCACAGGAAATAGTTGATGGTGCTTTAATTCACCCGATAGTTGGCGAAACAAAAAGTGATGATATTCCCGCGCCGGTTCGTATGAAATGTTATGAAGTATTGATCAATAATTATTTCAATCTTGACAATACTGTTTTAGGTGTATTGCCAACAGCAATGCGTTATGCAGGTCCGCGTGAAGCAATCAATCATACATTGATCAGAAAAAATTATGGATGCACGCACATGATAATTGGCCGCGACCATGCAGGTGTTGGTAATTATTACGGCACTTATGATGCGCAAAAAATTATGGATAAAGTTGGACCTGAAATGGGCATGCAGATTTTAAAATTTGAAAATACTTTCTGGTGTAAAAACACTGAAAGCATGGCCAGTTCTAAAACAGCGCCAAAAGATCCTGAAATTGTTTCTTTAAGCGGAACTAAAGTAAGAGAAATGCTGGCGAATGGTGAACGTCCGCCATCAGAATTTTCACGCCCTTTGGTTGCTGATATTTTGATTGAATGGGCAACCAATAAGATCGGTACGCCGGCTTAGCATATTTTAATGATGAATATTTTAAAGGTTGTTCTAAAAGAGCAACCTTTTTTTACTTGATAAGAAGACTATGCGACCATTCATTGCTCAGTTAGTGTAAGTGTCTCATTAACTAGTAAAATACAAACGCTCTAACCAGAGGGTATTATTTATTTAATCATCAATATTTATGGGCAGGAATATAAAGAGGTTTCACAGGTAACATATAACGCAATTAATTTGCAGCAGTTTGTTTATGCAACAAAGTCTGCATAATTATTTTGTTTAAGCCAGTTTTCAACCTCACTGTAGTTTTCAATCATGTCAGTCAAATTATCAGGGTTTAATTTTTTTGCACCTGCTGAAATTTCTGTTGTTGAAACGTTCAAAAATTTTGCAATGCGGTTCATGGTTACGTTCCAGTCAGTAAAATCTTCGTAGCGTATTTTTAAGTAGTTGGTATCATGTACAATGTTTGCCAGTTTTTTATTTTGCTTTATGATATTATCCATTCTTTGTTTCAATGTTTCTGTATCTACTGTAAATTTTGATAAACCTGAGCGCTGCTCTTCATTATCATCCTGGTTGTGATAGATGCCCGTAGCACGGGCACGCAGATCAGACAAAGCATTGCGCAGAATATTTTCGCGCAGTAACAATATCACTTTGATATTATTTTTTTTAAGGTAAGATATTAAGCCGGGTGTATAAAAGGTTTGATAATACATCAGCTTAAAGCCTCTTGCTTTAAAATTTTCGCCTTGCTTGTTGGTATAAAATTGATCAAGAAAATTTTTAAGAATAAGTGAGGTTCGCGGGTAATTAATTATGTAATTTATTTTTTTTGGAAGGAATCTTATTTTCCAAAAACGAAATTGCTGCGGGCTGAAATAATCGCGGAAACTAAAATGAAAAATTTCATCGTCACAAAAAATTTCAGGATGCTTATTTAATGATTTGCTCAATAAAGTAGAGCCTGTGCGTGGTAAAGTGAATATAACAAATCGCGTCATTATTAACAGGTAGCTATTTACAGCAACGTTCAACAAATGTCAGTTTAAGAAATGCGCATACTCATGCTTTAATACCGCCTCAACTTCCCCGTAGTTTTCTACTCCATCCCTCCAGTTTGCTGAACTTACTTTGCGTAGTTCAGGCTGCATTTCTATTTTATCAACCTGCAGGAAATTAAAAATCTTATTCAGCATTTCCTGCCAGTTTTCGAAATCTTCATACGTAATTACGATACGATTGGTGCCCTCGCTTACTTTCAATATATTGTTCTTGATTGCCTCCAGTTCATCAATTCTTTTTTTTAGTTGCTGAGCGTTTATTTTTACCTTTTTTTCAGCAAGCTCTGTATTTTCTTTGGAGTGAAAAACTCCGATCTTTCTCGCTCTGAAACTTGATAAAGCTTCGCGAAAAGTATTTTCACGGATAAGTACAATTATTTTATAACCTTCTTGGTACAAAAATTTCCATGCGGCAGGAAAATCTTTTGTATGTCCCATCATCATTTTAAAACCTCGAATTTGCTTTTTATCTTTTTCAGCATAAAACTTTTTAAGGTGTTTCGTGGCAAACACTTGCCCGTTTAAAAAATTAAATGCGGAAAATATTTTTCTTGAAAAACCTTTTTTCTTTTTCTTACCCCAGAATTTAAAATGCCATTCGGGATGATAAATATTGCCCGACGGATGAAACAATTCTCCTGCGCAAAATATTTGTGGATGCTGATCAAGTGTTCTTGTTAAAACAGTTGAGCCGCTGCGTGGCGCAGTTAAAATAAAAAAATCTTTTTTCCCTTCTTCCTTCATTATAAAGCATTAAAAAAATTTCCCAATGCATTCAATACTGCATGTTTTTTATAAAAATCTTTCCATGAATTATCTGCAGCAATTTGTTTGCGTTCAAATCTTCCTGGTGTGCCTGCAATAGTATGATCGTTTGATAGCTCCATATATTCAGGCGCCTCAAATTTCTGTAAACCCATAGCCAAACATATTTTATCAAGTTCTTTTTGCGGATTGGCAGCAAGTGCTTCATACTCTATCTTAATCCAATTTTCTTTGCTGATGTTTTGCAAACAGGCAGCACAAATCTTCTTATAATAAAAACTATCTGTGAGTGTTTCAAGCGGCCCTTTGTTAGAACGCTTATTCACCTTCCACCTTTTTAATTTTGAAAATGTAATAGCACGCAGATCCCGTGAAAGCCATATAAATTTTGCATCAACATTTTTACATTCTGTTATTGCCAAAGCCTGCATCGGGTCTTTGGAAGAATCCACAATAAAATTCTTGTTTGATATTTTCGCTATTGAAGTATATACAGCGTTCAGCTTTTCTGTGGTCGCCAGGTTCTTCTTAGTATGAGTAAATTTAAGTAAGGATTGTTTGTTTAATGGTAATATTGATGATAGCAAAACTTTTACTGATTTATACGGCCAGGTGATCTTTGTTTCGAACCCATCATCATACATATTTGCAAGTATCTTACTCCAAAACTCGCATTCCATAACCGGCTTACCGCAATTACAGTTCCAGTTCCATATTTCCCCGGGCCCTTTTTTTTGTATGTGACCGTTAAGCATCGCAAGTTCACCTACAGAAACAGTTTCTGTTGATTTGGATAAAATATTTTCAAGCAAAGTAGAGCCTGAACGCCTGTCTGAAATAATGTAAATAACCGTAATTTTTTCCTGCATTGAAGTGGTCAAAGATATTAGCTGAAATTTTAAAAATCTTTAAGTAGTGATAATTTTCTTGTGAATATATACGTGCTTAATACTTACTTTGCTTCATGCAGCGTAAAACAATTATTTCAGTAAAAAATCTTATTAAAAATTACGGCGATTTTAAAGCTGTTAAAGGAATAAGTTTTGAAGTTTTTGAAGGTGAAATATTTGGATTACTTGGTCCGAATGGTGCGGGCAAATCAACAACGCTTGAAATAATTGAAACATTACGCGAAAAAACCAGTGGTGAAGTTATTGTGGATGGTCTTAACCTTGATGAATTGCCCAATGAAATAAAAAAAATTATCGGGGTACAACTGCAAACTTCAGGTTATTATCCCGGCTTAAATCTTACTGAACTTATTACCTTGTTTGGCGGTTTATATAATGAGCAGGTTAATGCAATGCAGTTGCTTGATTCCGTTAACCTTCGGGATAAAGCCAAAGCAAAATACAAGGAACTCAGCGGTGGCCAAAAGCAACGTTTTTCTATTGCAACCACGCTTATTAATAAACCAAAAATTATTTTCTTAGATGAACCTACTACGGGTTTAGACCCGCAGGCACGCCGCAATCTTTGGGACCTGGTTAAACAGATACAAAAAAACGGTACAACAGTAATTATAACCACCCATTACATGGATGAAGCTGAAATGCTATGCGACCGGGTTGCGATCATAGATTCAGGAAACATAATTGCAATGGCATCTCCTGATAAATTAATCGACGAACTTGTGGCTACAGGATTTGAAAAACCAAAAGAAGTGAAACAAGCAAACCTGGAAGATGTTTTTATTCATCTTACCGGCAAACATTTACGGGAAGAATAAGCTGAAATCTTTATTTTAGAGCTATGACAGTTCTTGCTTTGTACAATCTAAAAGGTGGTGTGGGCAAAACCGCTGCAGCAATCAATCTTGCTTATCTTTCTGCCGCCGATGGTTTAAAAACTTTGATCTGGGATTTAGATCCGCAAGGTTCATCCTCCTTTTATTTAAATGTAAAAACAGTAAATAAGAACGAAACAAAAAAATTGTTTTCGAATGAAGTAGAAATACCAGATGTTATACAAGGCTCCATATTTGAAAACCTTTGGATCATTCCTTCTGATATTTCTGCCCGGCACCTGGATGTATTGCTTACAGAACTTAAACACAGTAAAAGAAAACTAAGATCATTATTAAACAATTTAAAGGAATATGATGTAGTGATCTTAGATTGTCCGCCGGGTATTTCCTTATTGCATGAAAATATTTTTAATGCGGTTAACTGGGTTTTAATGCCAAATATTCCTACCACACTTTCCGTAAATGCTTTTGAAACAGTAATGGAATATTTTAAAAACAATGAGCTTGATAAAAGCAAAGTGAAATGTTTTTTCAGCATGGTAGATCACAGGAAAAATTTACATCATGAAATAATGCAGCAATTTTATAAAGACAAGCTTTTCCTTAAAAGCTATATTCCTTATTTAAGTGATGTAGAAAAAATGGGCATCAATCAGCAACCAATATTTGAGTATGCAAACAGCAGTTATGCCGCAAAATGTTTTCGCGACCTGTGGAGTGAAGTGAAGAAGGTTTGTTTGTAATTAAAAAGGAAATTTAAATCAACATAATAGCACAATAGAATCTTATGCAAAGAGAATTAACCTCATGGTTCAGCCCATCACTTAACAAAGAAATGCCGGTTGCTATTTACGGAAACTATGGCTTTGCGCTTTTACTTATTCCAACCGCCGCCGCAGATTATTTAGAGTATGAACGCTTTCAAATGATGGATGCATTGGCTCCGTTGATTGATAGCGGTAAAATGAAAGTTTTCAGTATTGACAGCATTAATAAAGAAAGCTGGATGAATAACGAAATGCTGCCGGAACATAAAGCTATCCGTCAAAATGAATTTAACAGCTACGTATTTAACGAGGTAATACCTTTTATAAGAAACAACACAAGTAACGATACATTCATTTATACCTGTGGTGCATCATTCGGGGCTTTGCATGCAATGAATTTATTTTTGAAAAAGCCGGATTTAATTAACGGTGCAATAAGCATGAGCGGCGTGTATGATCTTACAGAATACACAAAAGGTTTTTGGGATGACCAGGTTTATTTCAACAGTCCCATTCATTATATTCCAAACTTAACAGATGAATGGTATTTGGACCGGATCCGCGCCAGCAATCACATTCACATTTATACAGGCAGCGGTGCTTATGAAGACCCTGAAGCAAACCGCAGGTTCTCGCAGGCTTTATGGAATAAAGGCATCTGGCACGACCTTGATATTTGGGGACCGGACATAACCCATGATTGGCCTACATGGAGAAATATGTTACCTTACATCATTCATAACAAATTTTAATGAACGATCCCTGCAGTCTGGCGGGGTTTTTAATACATATAACGCCTGCCCCCATAAAACATGGAATTTAATAAAAAAATCAAACTACCTGTTTCAAAAAGAGTAAAGCGCTGGGTTATACGCACCGTTTTAGTTATAGCGGGTTTATACCTGCTGTTGCTTGTTGGCATCAGCATATATATATCATCAAACCAGGAAAGACTAATGGGTTTTTTGAACGACAGGTTAAAACAAACCATTCTTGGTGAGCTTAAAGTGGATAAAGCCGAAATAACTGTGTGGCAGTCCTTCCCCAAACTTGGCATCACTTTAAATAATGTAACGATAAGTGATTCTTTTTATCATAAGCCTTTTTTACAGGCAAAATCAATAACTGCAAAAGCAGGTTTTTTTGATATGATGGGAAGCAAGTTCAATGTAAGTTCTGTAATAATACAGAACGCCGTTATACACACATTTACTGACGCGAAAGGATATACCAACAGTTATGTTTTGAAACCGCAGAACAAACCGAAAAGGCAAAGCAAAAAGCCTGTTGTTTTCAAAAATTTAGAGTTGGAAAATGTAACTGCCATTAGCGAGAATGCAATTAAAAATAAACGCTATGAATTAAGAATTAAAGATGCGGATGCGGATATAAGGTTAACAAGCGGCAAATATCATATAGAATTGGATGAAGATATTTTAGTGCGTGGGCTGGGTTTTAATCTTGCCAAAGGTTATTGGCTGGAAAACCAGCGCGTAGAAGCAGTTTGGAAACTTGAATATGATACGAGCAAGAGCACACTCTCATTTGGCGAAACAAGAGTTAAAATACAAGGGCAGCCATTTACTTTTAAAGGATTTTTTTCATTTAATGCACCGGCGCATTTTCATATTGAAGCTTCAACAAGAAATATTAAATATGCTGCTGCAATGGCCATATTAAAACCCACAACAAGCGCCAAAATAAGCAAGCTTAATCTCACCCGCCCGATTGATGCAAACTTATTGCTTGATGGTTCAATAGGCTATAAAACGATTCCCTTTGTTAAAGTTGATTTCAGCACAAAAAATAACAATTTCAGCACCCCTGTAGCAGACCTTACTGAATGCAATTTTAAAGGCAGCTTCAGCAATTATGTAAATAAAAGCCTCCCCAGAACAGATGATAATTCAAGGGTTACAATAAGTTCTCTTACGTGCAAGTGGGGAGATATTAAACTGAAAGCGCAAAATATTGCAGTAGTTAATTTAATAAACCCGATTATTCAATTTGAGTTTTTTTCTGAATGCACATTACCGCAGTTAGATGAACAACTTTCATCTTCTACTTTAAAATTTATTAATGGCAGTGCTAAGGTTTACCTCGCCTATAACGGACCATTGATCCCGAATGCTTCGCTGCTTGATCAGCTGGATGCAAAGTTCCAGATACAAAACGGCAAAATTGTTTATGTGCCAAGACACCTTACACTTTCTGAATGTAATGGCAACATAAGCATAACCGGTAATAATTTATTGGTTGATAGTTTCCGCTGCAATCTAAACACCAACCACTTTGTAGTAAATATCACGGGTAGTAATTTAAACAGGGTTTCAAGCAAAATGCCCGGCAAGGCAACGATTAATTGTGATATTTTTTCGCCGGCTATTGACCTTACCGATTTTAAAGTTTTGTTTGCCGGTAAAACAAAAACCGTTGCAAGAAAGTCTGGTGCCGGTTTAAGCGGTACAACAAGTTCTATTGATAATGCTGTTGAGAGGGGCGACCTGTTTTTAAATTTAAAAGCACAGCAATTATCGTTACATAATTTTCATGCGGGTAATGCAATTATTACAGCATATTTTAAAGATGATGATTGGGAAATACAAAAAGCCGCTTTCCTGTTTGGAAATGGGAGTTTCAATTTAAATGCAAAAGTGCACCAGTCGAATAATGCAACTAACAATGCAGTTGTAAATATGGATATTAACCGCATAGATGTAAAGAAATTATTTTATGGCTTTAATAATTTCGGCCAAACCAGTATTACCTCTGCCAACCTTAACGGTATAATGGATTCCAAAGCTTCTCTGCATGCAACAATGGATGAAAAAGGAAAACTGGTACCATCTACCATAAACGGGCAACTATATTTCTCTTTAAAAAATGCAGCCTTAATAAACCATGAACCTTTACAGCATATACAGAAATATGTATTCAAAAACCGTGACCTTAAACACTTAGAGTTTGCAGAGTTAGAAGATACATTCGACATAAAGAATGGTGATATCTATATTCATCGCATGCCCATTCAATCATCTGCCATTACCATGTATATTGAAGGCATTTACAGCTTTGCTGACAGAACGGATATATCCATACAGGTTCCGCTTTCTACCCTCGTTGACAAGCCGGGTGATGATTTCAAAAAAATTGATCAGAAAAAGTCAGACCGCCCGGGTCCAAGCATTTATATAAGAGCCAAGGATAATAATGGCCAGATGAAATTCGGAATTGATGTTTTCAGAAAGCTGCACGACAAGAAGTTTAAAAAAATGGAAAGAGATTCCTTGTGATCTAAATTAATGGTGTGGATGCCGCGAACTTTTCAATTCAAAAATAATGTTGCTGAATGATGAATATTTTATGCGGCAGGCTTTGCGTGAAGCAGAAAAGGCTTTCGAAGCAGATGAAATTCCAATAGGTGCTGTTATAGTTATCAATCAAAAAATTATTGCGCGTGCACATAACATGACGGAGCAGCTAAACGATTCTACTGCACACGCAGAAATTCTGGCGCTTACATCAGCATATAATTTCCTTGGCAGTAAATATTTACCCGATGCAACTTTATATGTAACCATTGAGCCTTGCCTTATGTGCACCGGCGCCATGTATTGGAGCAAACTTATACGCGTGGTTTGGGGTGCTGATGATGACAAGAACGGGCATCGCCATATTACAGAACCAAACTTTCCATTTCATCCTAAAACTAAAATAAGAACCGGTGTTTTAAAAGAAGAATGTGCGGCGCTGATGAAAGAATATTTCAAACAGAAAAGATAACTTTCGATATAAGAAAGAATTAATTTCTTTTTAATTCCCTCGCACTAATTTTGATATAAGATAAATTCTTAATCATAAAATCATAATTACTATGGCATTCACATTACCTCCGCTGCCCTATGCATACAACGCATTAGAGCCGCATATAGATGAGCAAACAATGAAAATACATCACGATAAGCACCACCAGGCTTATGTAGATAATTTGAATAAAGCAATCGCCGGTACAGAGCATGAAGGCAAATCGCTGGAAGAACTGGTAGCCGCCGCCGGAAAAATTTCACCTGCTGTACGCAACAATGGCGGCGGACACTGGAACCATTCTTTTTTCTGGGAAATTTTATCAAGTAATGGCGGCGCGCCTTCGGGCAGTTTGGGCGAAGCCATTAACAGCACATTTAATTCTTTCGATGAGTTTAAAACCAAGTTCAATGCGGCAGGTATTGCCCGTTTTGGCAGCGGCTGGGTTTGGCTTATCAGTCGCGATGGCAAGCTCGAGATCTCATCAACACCCAACCAGGATAACCCGCTGATGGATGTAGCCGAAGTAAAAGGCACACCCATAATCGGCGTTGACGTTTGGGAGCATGCTTATTATTTAAAATACCAGAATAAACGCCCCGATTATTTAAACACAATATGGAATGTGATAAACTGGAACAAAGCCCAGGAGCATTTTGACAAAGCGAAATAATATATAAGTGCTTATATAATTTAAAAGTCCCGCCGGTTGGCGGGATTTTTATTTTTATGTAGCCAGCAACGGAACTTTGATTGTTTACGGTTGTGTCACTCCCTTGTACGTCCCGTTTTTCATGCAGCTATATGTTACTTTCTTTGCCTTGATGCAAAGAAAGTAACCAAAGAAAAATCAAGAACGATGATATTGTTCAGGTTTATATTTAATTTTTATTTGTCTTCACGAACCTCCTTCGGCGGTTTCAGCACATCCGTTCAGAAGCCTTGATAAAGCTTCCGTACAGTTGATTCTTCAGCAATTTAGCCGTGATGATTTAGGTAAGAGATTGCCTTTTCTTCTTGAATATTTTGATGTAAATGCATAGTAATACAGTTACAAGGGGAGGCGATAGCAAGACAAAACGCACGGAAATCGACAACCGACAGCAAAGAATAGAATTAATTAATTTTATCCGGAGAAACACCAACCGAAAGAAGAAATTTTTTTATACTATTACCTTGAAGGGAAAAAGTTTTTTGCTCGCTACTTAAATAGTTTGTGATTTGGATTTCACTACATTCAAAGCTTATCTGTATAAACCCTAGCACTTCTTTATATTTTCCATAAAGCATTAAAGTCTGAGTAGGCTTAAAACAGTTAGAGTATGGCTTTATTTTTAACTTACTATCATTAAATAAAGTAATCATTTCACTTACTTGCATTCGATTTAACTGGATTACATCCGCATCCTTGTCTGCCATTCTTATGGCTACACTATCCGTTAAAGCAAAAACGGTAAACTTTTTAACAGCCGTATTGTCTGCATCATAATTTATGTGAGAGAAGAGATATACTTTTTTAATCTTAGTTGTATCAAAAAGAATAGTATCGTTATAATAATTTATAAAAGCAACACTGTGATTATAAAATGAATAATCAAACTGCGAGATATGAGATTGTAGTAATTTATTATTGCTCTCGTGTGTAGAATTTTCACAGCTAAAAAGAAGCAAAAGAAAAAATATCATTAATGGGTTATTCATTGTGTTCGTAAATTAAATATAAATTTTGTCTTAGTGAGGTCTTTATTGATTGCCTCGAGTGGAGGATGAGACCTCGCATATATTAAAAGAAAAAGAACTAAAAGCACAGATAGAAGCGCTGCAAAAACAAATGGAAGACCTTGCCAAAGAGCGCGATATTTATAAAGCGATCGTGATGAAGTGAGGGGGGTGCGGTTGATTTTTATTTTGGATTAAGTGCATTAAGATAAATCTTAGTGTTAATTGAATCGAATACCACCTTTAAATGATGAAGTTTAAACTAACTATTTTATTTTTTTTGACACTATTCTGCACTTCATGTTTCTACTCTAAAGAATGCAAATTTCTTTGGTCATCCAAAATCTCTGATTCTTTATTTCTTGAGAGCTATAAGACTATTGACGCTGGTGTGTTTGGAGAACATGTTGATTGCTATATAACTGATTCAGCCACTTTTCGACAAAAAATCGGCTTTCGTGATGAACATGAATTTTTCTTTGCAAAGAAAAATGGCAATAATATAGAAGCCTATAATACAAGATCATCATACATTTTTGATACGGTTGAGACTAAAACGCTTTCCAAAGCTGATTTATATACAAATCATTATTCCGACTCGAGTTGTCTTAATAAAATCCCGGTTTTTGGAAAAAACACAATCAGATGTGATAGCGACTATTACGATGCTTCAGCCTATAAGAATGATGATGGATATTACATTTCGGAAATTCAATACAAATGCGGAAATGAATATCTGAATGCTGTATATTATACAGACTCTTTAAAGTTTAGAGTTTTTATAGGTGTTTACAGTCCTGGCAGTTTATCAAATAACTACTCTGCAAAATTCGGCGACGATAGTATTTTTCATTTTTACAATGTGGAGGATAAACTTAAAGTAGATACCGTAAAACATGTAACATACTTATTGAGTGACTTAAAAAAAGGGGGGTTAGTTAAAGTATGCAAATAGTCATTGCCTTCGTTCTCTCCGCCGCCGTTACTCGCCAACCCACAACATAATTATCAACCCGGCTGCTTCCCTCCCCGCAGTAACGTGCAATATTGCTGAATAGAATTCCGGTTGTACAAGGGAGTGACACAAGGGACGATGCCACAAGGCTCCACTGCCGGTTACCAAAAAAACTTTTAAGGCTTATTGCTGTACAAAAAATGGGCACAACACGCAGGTAAAATTTTCAATTTTTCTTTTTAATCCATTACATTCACAGTCTTAAAAATTTAATGCTATGATCAAATTACAGGTAATCGGCAATCTTGGTAAAGATTGCATAGTAAACACAGTTAACGGTAAAAACGTAATCAACTTCAGTATTGCACACACAGAAAAATTTAAAGATAGCAGCGGGGCACAACGCGAGAAAACAACATGGGTAGAATGTGCATACTGGACAGACCGCACAGGTATTGCTCCGTATTTAAAAAAGGGCACACAGGTATATGCGGAAGGCACGCCGGAAGTTCGTACCTATCAAACCAATGATGGAAAAAGTGGCGCTTCATTAAGCTTGCGTGTGCAAACAGTGCAGTTGCTTGGTTCCCGCGGCGAGGGCATGAATGCCGGTGCGCAACCACAGGAAAGGTCTTATAGCAACGCAAACTCAAATGGCAGTTCTTATGCGAATCAAAATGCCGCCGGCAATGACGATATAAATGACGCAGGCGATGATCTTCCGTTTTAAGGTTCTTTTATAGAAATAAAAAAAGACGGTTTTTACGCCGTCTTTTTTATTTAACACCTATATATCCTACCCTCTTCTGTACTTGTCTGTAACTTCTGATTCACCGTTGGCAATTCTTACTGTTTGCAGTTTTTTATCGTTGCCAATGTGCACATAATAAACCCTGGTTTTTTCTGAAGGAATGGTTACTTCTTCAACACCGATTACTGTATAATCAGGAAACTGGTTGGTTATCATCATGCTTATTTCTTTTGATAAGCCGGATGCGCCATAACGCTTAACTGTGCCCAGCAGTTCCCCTGCTTTGTTGTAAAACGGGGTTTCAGAAAATTTAACGGGCGTTGTTACATCAGCATTTAAAACTTCAATATTGGCAGATGTTGTTTGTGCTTGTGTTTTTGTTGATAAGCCTGCTACAAGCATTATAGCAATTGTTGCAGCTAAAAAAATCCTTTTCATGTTGTATAGTTTTTGTTTTTGATTTTGAACAATTTTTCGTTCACATGTCAAAAGTATTTGCAGAACAAAGCCATCAAAAGCAAAAAACGACAAGTCAGTAATATTTATCGGCGAAAGCCGTAAATCTTTAGGTTTTTAAAGGTGAAATTTTTTACATGTCGGTGAATGGAAGATTTAAAAAATTTGAGTTGTATAAAAAACAAACGGTATTGTGGTTACACAATACCGCTCTAATTATGAACAAACAACTATTGAATTACATCTTGCCGGTGCCTATGCCGTAATACACAAAGCCAAGTTTTTCCATATCGCTTTTATGATAAATATTACGTCCGTCAAAAATTACATTGTCCTTCATTTTTGTACAGATCACTTCCCAATCGGGCAAACGAAACTCCGGCCATTCTGTTACCAATATAATTGCATCTGCATTTTCAGCAGCGCTTACAGCATCTTCTCTTAAATCAACTTTTCCATTCAATAAATGCCGCGCTTCGTTTAAAGAAACCGGGTCATACGCCTGAATTTTTGCGCCGGCATCATGTAGTGCATCGATCAAAACAAGTGAAGGCGCTTCGCGCATATCATCAGTGTTAGGCTTAAAGGAAAGTCCCCAGATACAAAATGTTTTATCTTGTATGTTGTTGTTATAATGCTTTTTAATTTTATTAATGATAACTTTTTTCTGATCATCATTTACTTCATCCACAGATTGTAATATGCGCATTTCATATTTATAATCCTGCGCAGTGCGTATAAGCGCTTTCACATCTTTAGGAAAACATGAACCACCATAACCAATACCGGGATAAATAAAGCGGTTACCAATGCGTGGATCTGAACCGATACCGTTGCGTACTTCATTCACATTTGCACCCACACGTTCGCATAGGTTTGCAATATCATTCATGAATGAAATTTTTGTAGCAAGCATGGCATTGGCAGCATACTTCGTCATTTCTGCAGAAGGTATATCCATGAACAAAATGGGATGACCGTTTAGTACGAACGGATCATACAACTGGTGTAATATTTTTTTTGCTTTGTCAGTTTCAACACCAATTACAATACGGTCAGGTTTTAAAAAGTCATCAACAGCAGCACCTTCTTTTAAAAATTCAGGATTCGATGCTACATCAAAATCAATGTTGGCTGATCTTTCTTTTAAAGCAAGCTTAATACATTTTTTTACTTTGGATGCGGTGCCAACAGGTACGGTGCTTTTGGTAACAACTATCAGGTAGCCATTCATGTGCTCACCAATTTGTGAAGCAACCTGCAATACATATTTAAGATCTGCGCTGCCGTCTTCACCGGGTGGTGTACCCACAGCTATAAAAGCAACCTGCGCCCCATGTATCGCTTCTTCAAGATTGTTACTGAAATGTAATCTTCCTTTTTTAAAATTGCGTTCTACTATGCCTTCGAGACCAGGCTCATAAATCGGTAATATTCCCTGCTTAAGGTTGTTTATTTTTTCCTCATTTACATCAATGCAAATAACATCGGTTCCAACTTCTGCAAGACAGGCGCCGGTTACAAGCCCAACATAGCCAGTACCAACAACAACAATTTTCATTTGTATAAATTTTGTTTTTTAATGATAGTTAGTTTGATGAACCTTGCTTTGTTCACATGCAGTTTGTACGTATGCAAAATACGATATTGAATTTTTTATAATAACGTAAGACCGGTCTTCAAATTGTTCAAACACCTGGTCAATTCTCTGAATGATATAGCGCATCGTATTTTGAAGCGCATGTTTGCATGCTGTATTCACTGTTATACAATTCTTTTCCGTTTTTCTTTAAAGCTTCTATCGCCGATGGATCAGTGTTTAAATAAGTGTTTAGCGTTTTATAAAATGATTCATTACTCACATCTTCACTTAAAAAACCAATCTTAGCTGTAACAATATTTTTAACGCCGCCAACAGGTGTACAAACCGGAATTACACCTGCAGAAAGTGCTTCGAGTAAACTAATGGGCAATCCTTCAAATATAGAGGTAAGTACAAACGCATCTGCACATAAATAGTAGTCGCTTACGTTGGTTACTTTTCCAAGCAAATGCACATTGGCCGGCTTGCTGGCAATAAGCTCATCGTAAATAATTTTATCATCACCTACATAATCACCTAAGATTATAGCGATCACATTTTGTTGTTGTTCGAGCATTTGCATAACGTCCAGTAACAATCGCTGGTTTTTTTGTTTACTGATTCGCGCAACATTCAGCAACACTTTTGTTTGATTATTTAATTTCAGGTTATCTACCTTTTGTTTCGTTTCAGTAAAAACTTTGGTAGGCTTTACTTCATCTGAGCCATTATGAATTAAAGTGGTTATACAATTACCATATTCCTTCAATGCGCTCTTATGCACTTCTTCGGAAATAGTAACAGCTTCTATAATCTTTTTCTTAAAAAAATAGGCGTACATTTTTCTGCCATGTAAAGGCGCATCTTGTTTTGCAAGATTGTGCAGCGTATGCACTTTTTTAAAGGGATATTTTAATTTTTTATAAGCATACAAACAATAATATCCCGCATGCAAATGCGTATGCACCACATCAGGCTGTATATCTTTTAATGTTCTGTAAATTTTAGAAAACATACTAAGGTCAATACCCGGTTTTTTGCCAAGCGTTACAAATTTTATCCTGTTATCAAGCATTGAAAGCGGCAGGTGTTTTTCGGGAACATGATGATACATTGAAATAAGCGTGACCTGGTAACCAGGTTTTTTTGCAACTTCATTACAAAGCTGTATGCAAAATATCTGCGCTCCTCCCCAGCCTAATGCCGGCACCATCTGAACTATTTTATACATAGGCAATGGGTAATTAGTCTTTAGCAATTATTTCATGCCCAAACCATTTTGTGTAAAAACGGGTATTGAGTAATTCATCAAGCTGTGCTGCATCATGCAAATAATATTCCTTCAGTTTTGTTTTAATTTTTTGTAACACTGCTTCGCTTATTTCTGATGATACAACAGCAGGTTTTTGCTTTGCTGTATTTAATTCAAACATTTTATTTTTTAAAAGCTTTCTCTTGTTTACCGGCAACCAGGGGTTTACAAGATGATCAACAATCCATTTTCTTGCACTGCTTTTCTTTAAAATTCTCTGCTGTAAAAATTTGCTCTTTAATTCGCCTGTAACATTTTTTGCTTCAAGATCAGGCGCAAAGTTTTCGTCAACGTTCAGGTAACGGAAAACCTTTTTAATTAATTCTGCAGGCTTGTTTTTAAGATCATCATAATCCAAAACAAGTAATTGATCTTTTGAAAAATATTGCAGGCAGGTATTTATTTGCTCATAATAAAAACCATGTTCTATGTAAGTGAAATCATTATTGTCGCGCGTTATTTCAAAATGTTTTTTGGGCTGATATACTAAAGCGGTTTCGGCATCACGCATTTCACGTAACATCTTTTTAAAATAAAAATAAGATGATATGGCTCTTGCCACAGGGTTGCGCAAAATGAGTATAAGCTTTGCGCTAGGTTGCTTTTGTGCAAGCTGCTGCAATAACGATGGATAAAATATATAATTAACCGCAGAATGCAGCACAACCTGCTCCCCGTTATAGGCGGGTGTTTCAAGTAATAATCTTTTATTAAGCTGTTCAGGCTGCGGAAATTTTACAAACAGCGGAATATCTTTTAATGAATTATAACTGTACACCTGCGGATGCTGGCTTATCCAGTCATTTAAAGTTGTAGTGCCGGCTTTTTGTACGCCGATTAAAAAAGTATTTGGGAAAGGCGCTTGCCTTTTCTTATCATTCATCAACAGCAGAATTTAAAAAAAATTGAACTATCAATTAATACGTTCAACTACAAACCAGGGGTTAAGCAGATTTTCTTTATTGTATTGCAGTTCTTCGCCGCTGTTATAATCATATACTTTACAGCCTGCAAATTTAGCCACTGCATGTCCGGCTGCCGTATCCCACTCCATAGTAGGCGCAAGGCGCGGGTATACATTTGCCTTGCCTTCTGCCACAAGGCATAATTTAAGCGAACTGCCGGAACTAATGCAGTTAACCTCACCATGTTCTTTTCTTTTTTCTTCGATAAAATTTTCTGTTTCAGGTGTATTGTGGCTGCGGCTTGCAACAACTGTATAAACAGAAGGCGCCGATGCGCCAGGCAATTTTTCCGCAGCATTCATGTATTCTTCAACGGGCTTATTGTCTTCTTGTTTAAAATCAAAATAAAAGCTTCCACTGCCTTCTGAACCATAATAAGTTTTGCCTGTAACCGGTACATGCACCACCCCTGCAACGGGAATTCCGTTTTCAACCAATGCGATATTTACGGTAAACTCGCCATTGCGTTTAATAAATTCTTTGGTGCCATCAAGCGGATCAATCAACCAGAATTTTTTCCATTCTTTCCTGTCACTGTAAGCCAGTTGTTTACCTTCTTCACTCAGCATTTCAATAGAAAGCGGTGATAAAATATCTTTTATTGCAAGATGACTTTGCTTATCTGCTTCTGTAAGCGGGGAATTATCAGTTTTGGTTTCTACTTCAAATTCATTTTCGTAAACCTTCAGAATTTTTTTGCCGGCTTCAATTGCAGCTTCAACGGAGATTTTCAACAGGTCGTTCATTATGCAGTGTTTATTTTATGAAGGCGGCAAGATAATACAGGAAATATTATTAGCCTAACCATGCGGTTATACTTACATACAAATCAGGTTGCGGCAAAAGTCAGTACGGGGCTAATTTGTAAACAACGCCTTTAATTCGGCAGCATCATCGGGCTTCATTTTTCCGCCAAGAATAAGGCGCACCTGCCTTCTTCTTAATGCGCCTTCAAACAATAATTTTTCTTCCTGCGATTCGGGTATAACGGGAGGTACAGGTCTTGGTTTATTATTCGGATCGAGTGCTACAAAAGTGAAATAAGCTTCGTTACTTTCATAACGGTATTGATGCAGGTTATCTTCACCCCAAACTTTCAGATGAATCTCCATAGAGGTGTTGAAAGCCCTTGTGATATTAGCTTCTATGCGCACCACATTTCCAAGTTTGATGGGATTCTTAAAACTGAGATTATCAACGCTTGCAGTCATACAAGGTGCATTGCAATGCTTCACTGCTGCAATACCGGCAGCTATATCCATCCAATACATTAATCTTCCGCCCATGAGGTTGCCGAAAACGTTTGTGTCGTTTGGTAGCACTATCTCATTCATTACGGTAGCGCTTTCACTTACTTTTTTGCCTTCCATTAAAAAATTTTGGCAAATATAGTTTTGTTTGATGAGGCATTACTTTGACAAAACCAGCCATACCTATTTAATGAACTGTATCACTTTCAGTGGCACAGTAGTTGAATAGTTTTTATTAAACCTTTAAAAACACTAATCATGAAAAAACAATTCTTCATTTGCTTAATTGCAATGTCAGTTGCAGCAGCAGCCATTTCAGCCACGCATGTAAAAAGCAATAACCCTAATGTGTCTGCAATGGTTATACGCGATACTTTACCTAACAACAACAAAATTGACACGGGCAGAAACTGGAACAATTCAAACAAAATGAAAAACAAGAATAAAAATACGGACAGCTTACACAAAATGAATACTGATACAAACCGCGATTCATTGCCAAAGACGCCACCTCCTCAACTTTAATTTTATTTATTCAAGAAAGCTTTTGTAACTGCAAAGGTTTTACACTTATGAAAACAACCATAAAGCCAGTGCGTACTTATGGACCGGTAACGCAGCCGGAAGCGTATGTGCATCCTGAATGGTGGAAGCATATTTTTAATGCACTTTATCTTAAAACCGACGCAGATGTAGTCGACGACCATAGCATTACAAAACAGGAAACAGGTTTATTTATCAGGCTGCTTAAATTAAAAAAGGAAGATATAATCCTGGATGTTTGTTGCGGGCAAGGGAGGCATTCTTTCGAATTATATAAGCGAGGGTTCACCCACGTGAATGGAATTGACCGTTCTGCCTATTTAATAACTAAAGCGAGAAACAGAAACCGGCTCAATGGCTCATCGCTTATATTTAAAGAAGGTGATGCACGTGCATTGCCTTACGCACCACAAAGTTTTACTGCTGTATTTATATTAGGCAACAGCTTTGGATATTTCGAATCTTCTTCAGACGATCTGAAAGTCCTTAGATCAGTTTACAATGTTTTAAAACCTGGCGGTAAAATATTAATTGATGTTGCGGATGGAAAATTCCTGAGGAATAATTTTACGCCGCGTTCGTGGGAATGGATCAACAATAACTATTTTGTATGCAGGGAACGGTGCCTCTCAGTAAACAACAAAAAACTTATTTCAAGAGAAGTTGTCACACATACACGTAAAGGGGTGATTGCAGATCATTTTTATGCCGAAAATCTTTACTCAGAAAAAGATTTAAAACAACTTTTACAACAGGCTGGTTTTTCAAAAACAACTTTACATTCAAGTTTAAAAGTAAGCTCAAAAAGAAACCAGGATTTAGGAATGATGCAAAACCGGCTCATTATAACCGCAGAGAAAAGTTGATTACCATGATATATAATAAGATAAAAAATCTGTTTTAAAAGTTACAGAGTGTTTAATTATTTTCTACTATTGCATATCCAAACTTGAACACCCTCCACCTGAGGTGCCTGAATACATCTCAATTACTGAAGCCCCCGGTTTACACTTTTTTTATCAGACTTATCTTCTAAAGATTTCCTGTTGCGCATGATACTTAAACATGGCTTCGGTTACATTTTTTTTGCTAAGCCGTTTGGCTAACCTATGATAACAGCCCTTAAAAAATAAGAGTTGCCTGTTCAACCGGGTAACTCTTTTTAAACTAAAACTCAATTTATGAAAAAGAAAAGCATTCTTTTAGTTGAAAATGACGAAACAGAAATTGATTTTTTTGCTGATGCCCTTGAAGAAAGCGGGTTAAGTTTTTCCTGCAGTACAGCAAGAAATATTGAGCAGGCATATAAAATATTAAGAAAAAGTATCCCTGATCTTGTTTTTATTAACATTCATGTAGTAAGAATTGCCGGCTCTATCGCACTTAATAAACTTCAATCACTTCAAAAAACACCGGTTATCCTGTATTCTGCTATCGCAAATCAAAACATGCAAAAAAATAATTGTGAGAACTTAAGTTATGTGCAATTACCAAACAGTATTAAAACCATGGCAAACGTATTTAAAAACCTGTTTATTGAGAATGAAGTTCATAGTCAACGCCCGGCGCTGATGTAAACATTTGCCGGCAACAGATCATTTATGTGAAGCAAATTTTTGATTCATCTACTACTTCCTACTGTAGATATTTATTTTAAACATGATGTTGATTGCACAGGTTTCCCCGGTGCATTTTCCATTAAGGTTAAGGCGTTTTCGGCAATTGTAAAAGGAGAAGGAAACTCAACCTTTTTTGCAAAATAAGTTTGATGTACAAACTCAATTATTTCATTCTTACTTTTCAATTTTTCATCTACGCTAAAGGGCAAGACTATACTTTTTGTACGCCATGGTGTATGCTGTGGATTGGTAAGCGCATATAAAACAAGTACGGGTGTATTTACAGCCGCAGCAATGTGTACGGTTGCGGTGTTTACAGATATAACCAACTGAGTATATGCTATAACGGCTACTAGCTCCTCGATGTTTAAAAGCCCGCATGCATTAAAAACGTTATCGCTTGTAGCATGTTGAATATATGCTGCAAGCGGTCTTTCATTCTGTGTGCCGGTTAATAATATTTGTGTGTCGTTTTGTTGGCAAACAAGATTTATTGCTTCAATCCAAAGTGGTGCAGGGTACTCTCTTTTTTTTTCGCTTACACCGGCATGTGCTATTATATATTTTTTATGTTGATTGAAACCAATGGTTTTTAATTTTTCAATAGCAGTTTTGAATGCTGTTTCATGAAAGTTTACAGAAAGATGTTCATCGCTTGTTATCGCTCCAATTGTTTTCACAAGTTCTAAATCTCTTTTCACCTGGTGTTGTATAAATGAATAAGGTTCTTTGTCGGGAACCCAGTGCGTTAATAATATATAAGGATTTTCCCTGCAGTAAGCAACACGCAAAGGAATGTTTGCCATGTAAGCAAGCAAGGCAGATGGTAAAGAGCTCTGACTATATACAGTAAATATTACAGCCGCATCAAAATGTTGCGCTTTCAATTTTTCAATCAACTGAACGTATTCCCCGGATTGAACCAAAGTATTTGATTTCACCCACGGCAGATCGAACACAATCGTTTCGTCTATCTCTTTTATAAAAGGCGTGATCAAACTTCCCATACGTGATGTAAGTAACGTAAGCCTGCAATTAAACGTTTCTTTCAATGCACGAAATGCTGGTGTTGACATGATAACATCACCCATGTTATCTGCACGAATGCATAAAATATTTTTACACTGTTTCCAGCTCATGGATCAATATAATTTTAGCGGCCTGCTTAAGATTGCTTACGGCAAATGTTGGTGTGCGCTTTGCATTTAATATCCACTCTGTTTCATTACCATTATCCAGTAAAATAGTTTTACAACCTGCAGCATTTCCGGCTTCAACATCATTCAAAATATCCCCAATCATCCATGATTTTTCAAGATCAATGTTGAAATGCTTTGCAGCTTTAAACAACATACCCGGCTTTGGTTTTCTGCAATCGCATTCGATAGCATACTTCTTTATTGTGCCTTCAACATAATGCGGACAATAATAAACCGCATCCAATTCAATATTGAATGGCAAAAGTTTTCGCGCAATTTCTTCATGCATTTTGCCTAGCTCTTCCTCTGTAAAATATCCGCGTGCAATACCAGATTGATTCGTCACAAGAATCAATAAATAATTTTTCTTTTTCACTAACTGCATCATTTCTGCAGCATACTCCTGCAATACAATTAATGAAGGGTCTGCATTGTAGGGTATATCTTTTATCAGTGTTCCATCCCTGTCTATAAAAATAGCCTTGCGCATTTTATTGTGCATTCAACCGTGGTAAAAAAGAATCATGCAAAATATTTTCTACATGTTTTAAAGAAAATTCAGGTAAGGAAATAAATTTACCTGATGCTTGCCTTTGTGGTAAAGTTTTTACATTTTCATAAACTCTATGAACTGCATCAGCAACATTTCCCCATGTAAAAAATTTATTCACATGCTTCACTGCATTTTTTTTCATTGCCGCCATTAGCTGCTTGTCTGAGATAAGCAGTTCTATTTTTTTTGCAAGCGCATGCGGGTTATTTGGCGGAACAAGAAAACCTGTTTTTCCATCCTGAACACTATATTTAATACCACCAACATTAGCGCCTATAACCGGTGTGCCGCAAGCCATTGCTTCCAATGGAGTTATACCAAAAGGTTCATACCACGGCGTTGTAATAAATATATCTGCAGCCGCGTAAAAATATTTCAATACATCTCTTTTGCGCCTGCCTGTAAATGTTACATGTTCATTTACATGTTCTTCTTCTGCGATTTTTTTTAACCGCCCAATTTCAGGTGTAAGCTTTTCGTCGGGCTTATCGCTTTCGCCACCAACCACAAGTAAACGCGTATTCTTTAAACTGCCATTCAATTTGCTCAAAGAGCGTATAACATTATCAACGCCTTTTCGCGGCACCATTCTTCCTAACTGGAGTAAAATATTCTCATGTTGATTTAACCCTAATTTTTGCCTTGCAAGTTTTTTATCAATTACATGAAATTCTTTAGGATTAAAACCGCAAGGTGCAATGGTTATTTTACAAGGGCTTGCATTGTAATAATAAATAAGGTCTTCTTTATCCTGGGGACATTCGGCTATAATTGCATCAGCATCATTCACCACCATTTTTTCAATATCAAAACGCTCAACCGGAAATTTATCCATTTGCTTTTGATGCGCCAGCCTTACCAAACCCAATGCATGAAATGTTACCACATACGGAATATGTAATTCTTTCTTTATGCAAGAAGCCACCAGCGCAGACATAAAGAAATTTGCATGCATAATACTGTAACTTATATTTTTTGTTTTGATAAACTGCAGCATGTTTTGCGAGAATTCATTCATGTGGCAAAGCAGTTGTTCTTTTTCAACAAAAACTTCAGGACCTGCTTTTATATTAATAACCCTTACACCCGGTTTCCAGTAAACAACATTATCAATACTCATGCTGTCCTTTCTTGTGTACACATCTACCAGGTAACCTTTATGGGCAAGTGCAGTACTTAATTCTGCTACATACACATTCTGGCCACCGTTGTCTATTCCTCCGAGCGTGGCTAATGGTGATGCATGCTCACTGATAAATGCTATTCGCTTTTTCATGGTTATTTTTTAAGGTTAATGGCTGGGTCAGCTGTTTCGAGCCAATTTTTACTTTGTCACCAAACGGAAAGTTTTCACAAAGACCAGGGTAGTCTTCGGTTATAAAATTATTTAATGGTATATCATATTCACCTTGAAGTAAATAGTACAAATAACTTCCGTGTATATGCCATGTAAATAATTTTAATCTTTTGCCGTGGTAAGGGTTAAGATTAAACATGTGTTTTCGATAAGATTAGCACTAAAACGAGGCTAAAAAATAATGCCACTTCTGTTTATTAATGAGTTTTAATTAAAAGTGAATTGAAGATTAAACAAACATGTTGCCTGTGTAGAACTTTCTTCAACACTTTGTGTATGGATTACAACAAACTTTTTTGTTAGAATTTTTTTTAATGTTCGATAGATTGATCTTCCGGTAGCTTAAAAAAAAATTTTGATGTTCAAACACATGCGGTTTGGAATTTGAATGATATACCTGTAATAAGCTTAATCAATGTGCACATTCGGCCGCCTGGATTATAAACCGGCAACTATTGGCTGAGGCTGAAGTAGAAAGATTCACACATATAAACACGGCAAGCGTCCGGTGAAATATTATGAGCATTAATGTTTCTATAATTATCCCAACTTTTAAAAGACCGCCTTTACTTTTAAAGTGCCTCGAACATCTTGCGCAGCAAAATTTCTTAAAAGATAAACATGAGATAATTGTTGTAACAGATGGACCGGATATTGAAACTAAAACAGAAGTTTCATTTTTTTCACAGCAACACTTCTTCTTAAATCTGTCATGTTACAGTTTAGCAGAAAAAAGAGGGCCGGCTGCTGCAAGAAATAAAGGTGCGCAGCAAGCAAAAGGTGAATTAATTGTTTTTACTGATGATGACTGTTTGCCGCTGGCTGATTGGGTAGCCGCATATTGGAATGCGTATGAAACCAATGCTGAAAATCCCGCAGCATTTACCGGGAAAACGATCGTACCGCATTCCGAAACACCAACAGATTACGAAAAAAATATTGCCAACCTACAGACTGCCGAATTTATTACAGCAAACTGCGCTATTACAAAAAATGCTTTCGAAAAAGTGGGTGGGTTTGATGAAGAATTTCCTATCGCCTGGCGTGAAGACAGCGACATGCATTTCAAACTTATCGAATCGTCAATACCAATTATACAGGTACAAAATGCTATTGTAATTCATCCGGTACGCAAAGCAAAATGGGGGGTTAGTTTAAAGGAACAAAAGAAAAGCGCTTTCAATGCATTGCTGTATAAAAAGCATAGCCATTTATACAAACAACGCATAAGCAACAAACCTGTTTGGAATTATTATGCAATGATTTTGATGCTTATTATTGGTATTGCAAGTGCTATCAACCAAAATTATTTTACTGCACTGGCTTGTATATGTGTTTGGCTTTTACTTCTTACAGAATTTACTGTAAGGCGATTAAAAACAACTTCAAAGCATGCATCACATGTTTTTGAAATGATCATAACATCCGCAGTAATACCTTTTCTTTCTGTGTACTGGACTTTATATGGTTCATTCAGGTATAAAACGCTTTTCTTATGAAGCTGCCACCACACGATATTAAAAAAATTGCCATTTTCCGGGCTTTGAAATTAGGCGACATGCTTTGTGTGATACCCGCTATAAAAGCTTTGCGTGCAGCCTACCCGGAGGCTGAAATTGTTTTACTTGGATTGCCCTGGGCTAAAGCATTTGTCGGCCGCTTTAATATGTATTTTGATCGCTTTATACATTTTCCCGGTTATAAAGGTTTGCCGGAACAAGCTTATAATAAAAACGATCTCGATGATTTTATTAATGCAATGCGGCTCGAAAATTTTGATCTTATAATACAGATGCAAGGCAATGGAACAATCGTAAACCAGTTGATGTTTCTATTTAATGCAAAACATGTAGCAGGTTTTTATAATGATGAAAGTTATGTAAAATCCGATCTGTTCATGCGTTATCCTGAAACTGAATATGAAGCACAGAGACACCTTTTATTGATGGAGCATCTTGGTATAAGATCACAAGGATCAGACCTTGAATTTCCGGTAACAGAAAAAGATGAACAGGAGTTTGATGCTTTATGCCTGCCGCTTGTTAAGAAAAAATACATCTGTGTTCACCCAGGTTCGGCAGATACAAAACGCCAGTGGAAGCCGCAATTTTTTGCAGCACTTGCTGATTATTGTGTAGAAAATAAATATACTATAGCAGTAACCGGCACAATAGAAGAACGCGACATTACTACAGAGTTAATTAAATGCATTCATCATCCTGTTATTGATCTTACAGGAAAAACAGGTTTGGGTGCAATAGCTGTTTTAATAAGAAATGCTTATATGCTTATTGCAAACTGTACCGGTGTTGCGCATATTGCGGCTGCTGTTAAAACACCAAGTGTTATTATAAGTATGGATGGAGAGCCCGGCCGTTGGGCACCGCCAAACAAACAACTGCATCATGTAATAGATTGGACCAAAGAACCACATTTTGAAACAGTTTTCAATGAAGTAGTAAACATGATAAACTCAAAAAGTAAAACTAAAATTTCAGTACCTACACATTTAATGGATTATTATGACCATTAATCTTTACACATTTCAACCAGGCGTTTTGCGTTTACGATTGCATATCCAAACACATCATTATTAAAAAAAGCCCAAACGCTGTGACCTTCTTTCTTCCATTGCTTAAATAAGTTTGCAAAATTCTCAAGTTGTTCATCAGAATAAGAAGAAGCATATAACTGTTGCGGGCCGTGAAACCGCACATAAATATGTTCAGCCGTTACATTTTCAGCATACGGAAAACGAGTTCCTGATTGTGCTATAACAAAAGCCATATTGTATTTCTTCATCAGGTCCAAACTTTCCTTTTCAAGCCAGGTTTGATGACGCACTTCCATTGCGAAACGATAGTACTTATATTGTTGTTTACACAGCTTATACAAGTGCTCCGCCTTTTCAAAATTAAAATGCAACGATGGAGGCAATTGAATTAATACCGGCCCAAGTTTTCTTTTTAATGGTGTAAACACATCAAAAAATTGTTGAAAGCTTTCTTCAGGATCATTCAGTTTTTTCATGTGTGTGAGATAGCGGCTCATCTTCGGGCAAAACATAAAACCTGCAGGCACTTTCTTCGCCCAAGCTTTTGTTGTTTCAATTTTAGGCAAATGATAAAAGCTCGTATTAAGCTCCGTAATATCAAAAGATTGGGTATAAAAAGGCAGCCAGTCAATCGTCTTCATTCCTTCAGGATAAAAAATATTTTTCCAATGTTTATAACTCCACCCTGAAGTACCAATGTGAATTGCTGGTTCCATCCAAAAAAGTATTCAATTTTTACGCCAACGGTGGCATAAAATATGTTTCGTTAAAGCTATTATCGTTAAAAAAAATATGGCGATTGGTGAAGAAATATTTTATTGGTACAAATAAATTAAACTATGCCGGAATTACCAGACCTCGAAGTTTTCAGCAGTAATTTGAATAAAATGCTTGCCGGAAAAACGCTTAAAAAAGTAGTGATTGAAAATGATAAAAAACTAAAAAATCCGGTTAGTGAATTTAAAGCATTGGAAGGCGCTGTATTGAAAAAAGTTTACCGCGAAGGCAAGCAATTATATTTTCAATTCAGTAACAAACATATTCTTGCCATGCATTTAATGTTGCGTGGACAATTGTACATTTTTCAAAAGAAAAACACCCATAAATATCCTGTTATAGAATTGTTGTTTGATGATGATACAGGGCTTGCATTAACAGATTTCCAGGGAATGGCAAATGCACATTTAAACCCTGAAGAAAGTAAAGCACCGGATGCTTTGTCAGTTAAAATAGATACCGGCCTTCTGCAAAAAATATTATCCGCAAAAAAAACTAATATAAAAACGCTTTTACTTGATCAGCATATAATACGTGGCATTGGCAATACTTATGCTGATGAGATTTTATGGGAAGCAGGCATCTCTCCTTTTTCCATTGCCAATAAAATTCCTGCAGAAAAAATAAAAGTCCTGGCATCAGCAATAAAAAAAGTTTTAGTTGATGCAGAGAAACGAATAAGAAAAGAAAAGCCGGATATTATCAGTGGTGAAGTGCGGGATTTTTTAAAAATTCACAACGCCAAAAAAACACATAGCCCTTCAGGCGAAAAAATTGAACAAAAACCAATAGGCGGAAGAAAAACTTATTTTACCAACGAACAGGAACTATATAAATAAATATTCGCCATTATGATACTTGACAAGGAATTAATTGATTCGATCGGAGCAAAACTTAAAGATAAAAATCAATCTGTGGCTGCTGCAGAAAGTGTAACGAGTGGCTTACTGCAAACAGCATTTTCTAATGCAGCCGATGCTTCACTATTTTTTCAAGGTGGCATCACAGCTTATAATCTTGGGCAGAAGTGCAAACATTTACTCGTAGAACCTTTGCATGCACTCGAATGCGACTGTGTTTCTGAAAAAGTAGCACAAGATATGAGCAGTAATGTTTGCGCGCTTTTTTTGAGTGATTTTGGTATCGGCATTACGGGTTACGCGGCAAGGGTGCCTGAAAAAAATATAAACGGGTTATTTGCTTATTATTCGATTGCTTTAAAAAACAAAATACTTAAATGCGGGAGGCTTGTTGCCAATACAGAAGAAGGGTTTGACGCACAACGCTTTTATACAAATGAGGTATTGAAAATATTCAATGAATTGCTTTAATGAAATAATAGAAAGAATTCTTGAACTTCGCCCGCATGAACCGTAATGAATTAATTGCAGAGATCAAAAAAAAGAAAAGCTATTTATGTGTTGGACTTGATACAGACCTTACCAAAATTCCATTGCATCTTCAATCGCATTCTTCTGCAATTTTTCAATTCAACAAAGCCATTATTGATGCCACAAAAGAATTTTGTGTTGGCTACAAAATAAATACTGCGTTTTACGAAGTGCATGGCGTTAAAGGCTGGCAGGCGCTTGAAGAAACAGTTGCATATATTCCTTCAACACATTTTAAAATCGCTGATGCAAAACGTGGTGATATTGGCAATACCTCGGCACAATACGCAAAAACTTTTTTTGAAACATATTCATTTGATGCGGTAACGGTTGCGCCATATATGGGTGAAGACAGTATCCGTCCATTTCTGGATTATAAAAATAAATTCACTATTGTACTTGGATTAACATCAAACAAAGGATCGTATGATTTTGAATATTTAAAAACTGATTCAGGAGATTTTGTATATGAACGAATAATTAAAAAAGTTTCTGCATGGGGAACGCCTGAAAATATAATGTTTGTTGCGGGCGCAACGCAAGCGCAAGAGCTTAAAACCATACGCAGAATAATTCCTGATAATTTTTTATTGATCCCCGGAATCGGTGCACAGGGCGGCAGTTTGAAAGAGGTAAGTAAACATGGGTTGACCAGGGATTGCGGATTGCTTGCGAATGCAAGCCGTGCAATAATTTTTGCATCCGGCAAAGAAGATTTTGCAGACGCTGCAGCAAACGTTGCAAAAGAATACCGGCAGGAAATGCAATCTTATCTTATTTAAAATATTTCTTTTTACTACTCTGCTGCAGGCAGGTAAATAATAAAAGTTGCACCGGCATCCGGTTCACCTACTGCTTCAATAAAACCATTATGATTCTGTACTATTTTTTTGCAGATAGCAAGACCAATTCCTGTTCCTTCATATTCGGCTCTGCCGTGGAGCCGCTGAAATAATTCAAATATTTTTTCTGCATATTGTTGTTCAAAACCAATTCCATTATCTGCTATTGATATCTTCCAGTACTTATTATTTGTAAGAGACGATTGCTTTTTTAATTCAGTTTCATCAACAACATCAGCATTTATTTTTATAACAGGGTTCACGTTCTGCTTGCGGTATTTAATTGCATTCATGATAATATTAGAAAACAACTGGATGAACTGTAAGGGAACAATATCTAAGACCGGCAGTTCACCCACTTCGAGTGTAACATTGTTTTCTTCTATTAATTCACGAAGGTTATTTTTCACTTCTTCCACAATATCATTTAACGACATTGATACCAAAACGATCTCAGATGTATTGGTGCGTGAATAACTTAATAAAGAAGTAATAAGATTCTGCATTCTTTTAGAAGCTGCAAGAATGCGTTGAAAATATTCGCCTGTATTGTTAGCAAAGTCAGTTGCGTTTTTGTCAAGAATGCGGTTAGTAAAGGTTTGTATTTTACGCAAAGGCTCCTGCAGATCATGAGAAGCGATGTAAGTAAACGAAGCCAGTTCCGTATTGCTTTGTAAAAGCTCAAGATTTTTTACTTCAAGGTCGTGCTGGTACTTTAAAATGATCTCTTCATTCTTTTTCTTTTCAGTAAGATCTGTAATTATCATTCCAACAGTATCAAGTTTCGGCTGCAACGATGTTAATGAAATATATACCGGAATAATTTTTTCATACCCCAATAAATTAATTTCTCCTTTGCCGCTGCCTTTTAGCGATTGCTTAAAAAGCATATCAAATTTCTTTCTTGATTCTTCTTCAATGAAATCAGTAAAATAGCGGCCAACAACTTTTTCGTATGATAAATTTAGCAGTTCAAAAAAATAGGTGTTGGTATAAACAATCAGTCCATCTTCTGTAAGATTAACTGCACCTTCCCCAAATTTTTCTATTAAAACACGGTAAGCATAATCGCCGGTTTGCAGGGTATATATTTCTGCTGCCTTGTCTTCTGTACTAACTGCAAATGCATCTACTTCACCGGCTTTTATCGCATCAATTAATTGATCGGATTCTTGTAGCCGGCTTTCAAGTTCTTGTATTCGTTCTAAAAGTTTTTCTGTTGATATCACCTTCATGATTTGCTTTTTGAAGGAATGCCCAAAGCTTTGATCACTTTATCTGTTTCAGAAAAATTACCAACCAATGTTTTTCTTGGTAGCGGCCGGCATTTAATAAGTGACGGGCTAAAAACTATCTGTTGTTGTATTGCCACTTCAGGGTGTTTATAAATATCGATAATTTCCAGTTTGAAAGCGTTTTTCAAATACTCATCACATAGCCGTTTAATATTTCCGATCGCTTCCATTGATTTGGGAGACATGCCTGAAACATATAGCTGCAGCACAAGTATATTCTCAGCAAGCGCTTCAAGATTCATGCTTTTTTTCATGTCATCCTTTTATTTTAGAAGAAAGCGGGCGGATATTCAAACCTACCAGCACGCGTTCCTCATTAGAAAGATCACCGATTATCTTCCGTATAGGTTCAGGCACTTTTCGTACCAGTGTTGGTATGGCGAATATTTGGTCGCCTTCTGCCAACTGCGGATTTTTTAAAAGATCAATTACCTCAATGGAATACCTGCCTTCAAGATGCTTCTTGCAATAACTGGTTATATTTTTTAACGCAAGAATTGATTTGGGCGTTTGTCCCGCAACGTATAGTCTGAGTTCCCATTTTTGCTCTTTGGCCATAGATTTATGTGGTTAAAAATTACCGACTTTTATTGTTGTTTATTGTGAAAGTTTTTTTTAAGCCCTGTCTTTTGGTATTATTTGTATCCCTTTATCATTAATCTCAAAATTCCAGCATTCGTTGGAATGTCCCATGCCTCTCGATTTTACAATCAAAAGATTCCGCTCTCTTATACCATTTTTATCTTCATTTGTTAAGCCGATCCAGGTGTCTGCAAGCGATGAAACTGCGTCAACAGACATATCAATATACTGCCCCGTATGTTTATGTGTAAGCGCTGTAAACATGGCGTTAATGCCGTTTACTTTTAGCATGTCAAGTAATCTTACCAGCATTGCTCTTACCTCGCTGTTTGTGCCAATTGTAATTAAACTGCTGATGGGATCAACAATCACCGTTTTTGGTTGATGGATACTAATCATTTTGTGTAAAACGATAAGATGTCTTTCCAATCCTTGTAACGAGGGACGTGATGAAAGTATAATTAGCAGTTTAGATTTTATATATGGTTTCAGGTTGATACCGATAGTCGCCATATTTCTTAATAATTGTTCCGGCGATTCTTCAAATGAAAAAAATAACACCGGTTCTTTTCTTTTACAACTGCTTAAAGCAAAATATGCGGCTAGAGAAGTTTTTGCAGTGCCTGCTGAACCTGTAACCAATACACTGCTGCCTTTAAAAATACCATTGCTTTTGAATAATTTATCGAGCGACGGGAGCCCCGTCGAAATTATTTCCGCAAAAACATGATGGTCTAATTTTAATGAAGTGATGGGTAATACAGAAATACCGTTTTCATCAATTATAAAAGGATACTCATTTGTGCCATGGGTAGAACCTCTGTATTTTACAATACGCAACCTGCGTGTTGCAATCTGTTCTATCACCCGGAAATCAAGCAAGATCACACAATCAGAAACATATTCTTCCAATCCTTTTCGTGTTAGTGTGCCTTCACCACGTTCGCCGGTAATGATTGTTGTAACACCCTTATCTCTTAACCATTGAAACAATCTTCTTATTTCTGAACGTAATAAACCGTCGTTATCTATTCCGCCGAATAAAGCTTCTATTGTATCAAGCACCACACGTTTAGCGCCAACAGATTCGATAGCATGATTTAATCTGATAAATAAAGCTTCGAGATCATACTCGCCGGTCTCTTCAATTTCTGATCGCTCAACCCGTACATAATCTATTCTTAGTTTATTATCTGCGATCATGGCATTCAGATCAAACCCCATTGATCTTACATTTTGTGTAAGATCTTTTGCAGATTCTTCAAAGCTCATAAATACACCGGGTTCCTCATGCTCAACAATTCCTTTTACAAGAAATTGTATGGCCATTAAAGTTTTACCGCAACCAGCACTGCCACAAACAAGTACCGGCCGGCCTTTCGGGAAGCCTCCTTCTGTAATTTCATCTAATCCTGTAATGCCGGTGGGTGTTTTGGGGAACGAATTCTTGTGATGCTGTTTCATATAGGTCTATGCGTTAAAAAAACAACGCAATATAAACAAACAATGATTTGTGTAAAAGCAGCTTTTATAAAGAATGGGACATCATATATTGAAGGGATTCGATAGTATTGGCTACCCGGATAAACTGCTCCTGATAAGAAATAATGCGAAGGAAATTTTTTATACATAGTTATTGGCGCATTACCGGATACTTGGCGAAGCCTGTGTTTTACTATATCTTTCGCAAAAACGAAAAACCTATAGTGGTAAGAGGTTCTACGATGGCTAAACCTTATATGCTGCGGATATTAACTATTTTGATTGCGCTATGTTTTGCGGGCAATGCAGTTGCACAACTTTGCAACGGCAGCCTGGGCGATCCTGTTGTAAACATCACTTTTGGTAATGATGCAAATGGCAATACCGGTTATGCACCAACCGGCGCTTACACATATACCAATTCAACCTGCCCTAATGATGGCTTTTATACTATAACCAGCAGCACTTCCGGATGTTTTGGTAATTCATGGCATACCGTTACGTCAGACCATACAGGTAATGGAGCGTTCATGCTTGTAAATGCATCGTATGCACCAGGTGATTTTTTTGTAACGCATGTAACGAATCTCTGCCCAAACACAAACTACCAATTTTCTGCATGGATAGTTAATGTGCTTAATCACTTTGGTATCCGTCCAAATCTTACATTCAGTATTGAAGCAACAGATGGTTCTGTGCTGGGACAATATTCTACAGGTGATATACCCGAAACTTTTCAGCCTGTGTGGAAACAATACGGACTCTATTTCACCACACCACCTAAAAATACTGAAATTGTTTTGCGAATAACCAACAACGCACCCGGCGGTAATGGCAATGATCTTGGATTGGATGATATTACGTTTCGTCCATGCGGACCGCCGATCACAGCTTCTATACAAGGCAATACTGATACTGTAGATATTTGTATTGGAAACAATAACACTTATATATTTAATGGTTTTGTTTCTTCAGGTTTTAGCGTGCCTGTTTACCAGTGGCAGGTTAGTACAGATAAAGGTGCAAACTGGGAGGATATACCCAATGCAAACACTTTATCTTATGTACGCACACCGGCAACCGCAGGTTTTTATTGGTACAGGATGACTGTAACCGAGAAAACTTCAGAAACAATTTTTGCATGCCGCGTTGCATCTAATGTGGTTGTTATAAACGTGCATGATATTCCATTAGTAAATGCAGGCCCGGACCGGGTAGTTATTGGTAATACCCCCGAAACTTTATATGGTGTGGTAACAGGTGAGCTCCCGGTATATAAGTGGAACCCGCCATCATACCTTGATAATGACAGCGTGCTTACACCATTAACTTTGCCGCCTTCAGATATCACTTACATGCTTTCTGCCACTTCTGCTTTTGGCTGCAGTAATAATGATGAAGTGAAGGTTAAGGTTGTAGGTGGAATTTATGTGCCCAACGCATTTACACCCAATAATGACGGCAAAAATGATAACTGGCGAATTCCTTTTCTTGATCCTCTACTGGGTGCTTCGGTAAATGTATATAACCGTTTTGGCCAGCTTATCTATCATGCCAAAGGCGAAACTGTTAATTGGAATGGAATGTATAAAGGACTACCGCAACCTACAGGAATTTATGTTTACAGTATCAAATTTAAAAGTAAGTATCCTGACATGAAAGGCACTTTACTATTGATACGCTGACCGGTTATTAATGCCTTTTATTTAATTTGATGAATATACCAAGGATTATATTCCACTCACTAATAGTTGCGCTTGAAGGATTACCAATTATAAAACCCGGGAAACCGCTTCCATCTCCACTGGTGTTAAAATAAGAAGTATTATTTGCAACACCGGGTGTTGTAGTTACTGAGCCCGTAAGCCTTAAACCTGTTGATTTGGATATTATAATCTCTGTGCCGGTTTGCAAACCCCAGGTAAACTTATAAATTGATGAAGGAGGTGTTGTTTCTTTAGTGGCGGCATAGCTGGCACCTAACAGTATTCCAAAATAAGGATGGATACCTTTCATCCGCAAATAATAATTAACTCCACCCAAAAGATGTTGAAGGGTTATGTGCGACTTTGTATAAATTTTTACGGTTTCAGTTGAATCATTTTTAAGGTAGGACGTGGGATTCGATAGGTTGGAAAACTTTAACTCCAGACCAATTGAAGAATCAGGCTTATATATAAGTTGAAATGAAGCTGCTATTGCCGGATCAATATATCCTGCGCAGTTTTTATACTTTATGCTAGAAGTAAATGCCGGGCCTGCACCCACACTTTCCAGCACAGTGGGATCCGAAGCTTGGAATTCACGTGACTTGAAGTCGCGGC